>Ga0209208_10004036_pt1 | contig 20927 bp, 16 predicted proteins | sample S1TSphfallax_3_FD_187694 | JGI IMG/M metagenome (GOLD analysis project Ga0209208, IMG submission 187694) | Host-associated microbial communities from peat moss isolated from Minnesota, USA - S1T2_Fd - Sphagnum fallax MG (SPAdes) (version 2) | ecosystem: Host-associated > Plants > Peat moss >...
GTGATCTAGCTTAGTAACAACTTTTGGAAAATATGGTTGCATTTGTAACAAAAAGTTATGAAATTTTCCTACTTTTGGAAAGCTTGTCATCATGGAGATTAATTGTGCATGAATGCAATAATGCTTGTTTTTCACATAAAAAACAACATGCAAGAAAAAAATCTACCCTCCATATTACAAAAAGTGTATGGAATGGTTTAATTATTTTCTTGCATTTGTTCAATGTGCAACACACAAGTATTACCAAGTTGAATTATGAACATCAAAACACATCTTTAATTTTGAACACCCTTGCTATTGGCTTATGATTATGTTATGTTATATAAATGATTTCAAATCATGTAACCTTATATCCAAATTCATATTTTGTTTAAATTATATCAAATGGGTGCAAATACACAACATATGATGTTAATATGTGTGAGCTAGCTCAAAGGAAGTCATTTAGAGAGAGATAGAAAATATTTCATAAAATAGATTACTTAATCCAAAATGGTAATTGACACAAACATGAATAAAAGTTGATTGAATGAATAAATTTGACTCAATTGAAAACACTAGCAAATACTTAGTTTGCTCTCGTTATTTAATTGTTTCAAAGTATGTTGGAGTACTCATCATCTATTACAACCACCAATTATTGTGTTTTCAATCTTGAATACTTAGTGGGCTTACATGGGCTACTATTAATATATTCAACCTTACTCTTTTTTATTGTGTATTCAACTAAATAAGGGGTCATCATCTCTTGTTTGATTCATTATTAACTACAATTATCATCCTTGGTAACCTCCAAAATGAGTGAATATAATTGTAGAATAGTTTTAGTAGATGCTTTTGTTTGCGAACAATTTAACAAGGAACTTGGAATTCTTCATGTAAGAATGATTATTGACATGATACATATGTTGTACCCATTTCTATGCTTTTGTGTGGATTTCAAAACATCATCAATGTTAGGTAATATGTTGATTTCATGTTGATTTTGACGTATATTTGTTGCCTTGGTTTGGATAACGATCTTGACAAATTGATGATCATTAGTCAAAATATATTATATGATACTTGAATTGAATATTTTATTACATAAGAAGAACAATTTTGAGTTGTTGAGGGGCAAAGTTAATTCATTGTAATGAAATAAAATTGATCAAAAAAAAATATTATTATAAAAATGATTGATGGTTTTTTAATTTATTACTCAAGTTACATCAAATTGATCAAAATTGCTTCATATTTAATATTGATAGTTACAAAAGGAGGATTAATGTGGGTGGTGGAAGAAGGATGTTTAAATTTGGATAATATTGCAAATGTGGTCTTTGTGAATATTTGTTTCTACATGTATATCTACTAGGTTTGTGGTAATGCAAAAAAGTGTAAAATTTAAGGTTCCAAATAGTTATGCACTTATCTTTGCTCAATTTGTGAATGCAACTTCATCAATGAAACCCTTAAAAAAAAAAAAAAAAAAAAAAGAGTTTCATACATCGGTAGCATTGATATGAGAACTTTTTGGGGAACTCTGTGAGAACGTGTTGCACTTGCTTCGTGTGCTTGCCTGCGCTTTTGCTGCACGGTTGCTGCTGGGCATGCGAGAGAGAGGGAGAGAGAGAGGACGAGAGAGAGGAGGAAGATCGAGAGAGATTTGCAGAAGTTTGTTGCATTGCCCAACTCTTAAAGCCGTTGTCTATTCACTATCAAGCTCATCACAAGTTTGCGCCAAGTTTTTTGTTTGTGCTGTAAGATCGAAGAAGAGGAAGAAGAAGAAGAAGGTCGCGACAGATTGTCGAGTTTTGAAGCTTTGGGAGGACGTGGATCTTTGTTCCTACAGCCATGGTAAACTTCTCATCCTGCTTTATCTTTTCCTTCTTTGCGCGAGCTTCTCCTCAAAGCCAGTGGTGTATTTTCTCTTTGTAGCTGAGAAAACACCATCACAAACCCTAATTTGCGATGTGTGTGTGTGTGCGCGCGTATTTTTTTTTCTCTTCCGGAGGCTTCATGATGGGCGTTGGTTTTGAGGGCCTTCGGAGAGTGAGGACTGTCTTTTTTTTTGTGAACTGGATCTTGTGGTAGCTAGCCTATTTGAAGTGTTTTTGATCTTCTCTGTGGTACCAAAGGAGAGGGGAGAAGAGGATGTGGTATTGTGCCGAGGGCGCATCAAGCCATCATCCCTAATTTTCAGGACTCGTGGCTATTTTGCAAGCTGTTGTGCTTGTGCATTGTAGTGACAGCTGCAATCCAGGATTACAGTGTCGGTTTAATGCCTGGGAACTGGGGGTGAAGATATAGGCCCAGTTTGTCTACCAGCTGCTACCAATATATGTAGTTTACCTCCTGCAAGGAAGAGCCAGTGGAGTTAAGGGTGGCCATGAATTTTTGCAACAGACATAACTCTATTCTTCAAATTTTTTTCTTGCTGAAAATTTGTGATAATCTGTTGCTTCTTGTGTAGTATATTTTTTGGAGTTCTATTTGAATCAGAAACAACTTTTGTGAATACAATTGATAGGCAAGCAATCACACTTGTGCATCAGGTTAGATGTATAACAGTTCTGAGTAGCATTGGTTTGCGGGTGGAATGGGGTTGGATGGCAGTCGGCACTATTTGTTTTCCAAGACTTTCTGACAGTGGTGCTACTGATTATCTGCACTTGTACATACATCAAAATCCACTTCCCCAAGATTCTTGATCACAGAACAGGGCAAGTTTCTTTTCCATTTTCGCATATACACAATTGACTATTGACCTAGGGTGGGATCCACTACTAGTATTTTTTCCTTTTGGCTGTGGATGTGGGCGATATAATTGCTGTGAAATTAGTGCTTCGGTTGTTGCAGAGCAGGAGAAAGTTAGGGTTGCAGCTGATATGGACATTTTCCTGATTTGACTTTGGACAGTCATCTCCAACTACATGAGTTGTCTAAGAAAGGCTTCCTAGCTTGGATTGGGAAAACCCTAGGTTCCTTTTCAATGTATCAGATTAAAGTCCAAATAGTGCTTCCTGCCATTTTGTTGCAGGAATTTAGCTTTGAGGTGCAAATGAAGAAAAAGTTTGCTCTTTTCTCTCCACTAAGAAAGATATGAGTGAATTTTGTCAAATCATGCAATTGAAATACTTTATTGTTGTATGTGGATGCGTTTCTGACAGATTCCGGGGTTTTTTCTGGAAGGCAGCACGGATAGGTACTACTGTAAACTACTTCTCTTTCATTTGCAGTTCTTGTTGTGACATACTATTTTTGCATATGATGCCCAATTTTATACCACAACTGTGGCCAAACAAGTTTCTCCTTGATCAACTCTTTTAGAAAGCAGCTCCAGTTTATTTTGTAGAGGCTTGTATGGAAGTGCGAAACAATCTTGGTTCGGTGATTGCACAACTGCAGAATTCCATGCACATTTGGAATCTTACAATGCCCACACCCTATTTTAGATATTGTTGATCTCTTGCATGAAGTGCAGGTGTTTTTTAGCAGCTGGAAAACACTTGTAGGAGATATGAGATCACTGTTGTAAAATTAGTGTTCTTGACTCCATACTGACACAGAAGAATATTTTTGCATGTTTTTGCTGCCAATCATCATAATAATTATGCTAGTGCTGATGTCTGCATCAGATTGGAAACTAATAGCAGAAAGGTTCTGAAAATGAGTTGTGTTACAGATCTTCCCTGACTTTAGCTCTGTACTTCAATAGATTTTGATGCTGATATACTGCTTGTTCTCATGCAGGTGAACGGTTGAGTCCATGGGTGGCAGCATGCTGTCTTCTCATGGGTTTAAGAATTCTCTTCTTTTGAAATAGTTTTGGCTCTCTGGCTTAACAAATGGCCATCTATCAAGGTGGGCCAAAAATACATGTCATATTTTTCACCTAGCAAAGTTGAGTCCACCAATTTTGTGGATATATTGGGCTGTTTGAGATTGAGTGATTTTGTTTTCCATTCCTCTTATGACAGTAGGTCTCAACTCTCAGACATGAAGTTGCATCATATATATGCCTAGTACATTTTCACGGTCGCAAATGTTTCTTCCTGAATGTGCCTATGTCCAATTTCAGGGAGATAATTGGGTTACTTGTTTGTAGCAGATGGCAAGGCTGTGTAGATGCTAAAGTGGTCCTGAGGATGATGACAGGATGCTCTGCTTTCTTTCAACCCATTGAGATATTCGTTTGAACCAGTTTATGCCTTCCTATTGTGATTTGTTTCTTTATTGTATTTATTGCTCATTCAAAACTGGCATGACTGATATGTCCCAGAGCTCTCACAATCCAGTGCTAGCCACCATCATGGTTGAGTCAGTCTTCCTATTGCTTCCAGAAATGTGACACAGAAAGTCAGGTCACAGATTTTGTATATTGGCATGCCTGAAATTTTTGGGCACAGTATTATATGCCTATCTATCTTACACACAATCAGGAGCTGAAAAAGTGATTTGGCCGTCATGGCAGCTTGCATGGCACTGCTATTCGTGATGGTCATGGTCTAACATTTTGTGAGCAACACTCACAAGGTTATGACTGTACTCATCATCATTGTATTGCGTTAACTGTTGTGGAGAATATGCTCTGCACTGTCAGAGATCTGTTTTCCTGTGAAATATCACTATGCACTTCACTCTGTGGTGAAGCTTCTCATTGTCTATCAGATGAAGATGTGGTCATGTGGGTTCTGTGCACAACAGAGTACTTCGTTCCAGGGTGGAAAGTTCTTTTTCTGATACAAATTCTATACAATTTGCTTAAGTTTTCTCATGTTGCATATAATTTGCAGTATAGTAGGGTTTTGTACCTTCTTTTGATACCATAATGCAATTAGTGAGATGGGTTTTTGTTTTGTGGCTCGAATATTATCAATTAATTGCTCAAGTATTCTGAGAGAATGTCCAAATCATTCTGCTATGAATTTCATGTAGGTAATATTAGCAACATTTTAGGGTTATGTGAGGGAAAATCAACCCTGAAGTTAGCCAGAACTTGGTGTCTTGGTCCACAAGTAATGTTTTCAGCAATTCCATCTGTACCTACAAACGATGGGTGTTTATGGATGATTTAACAGGAATTTAGGTGTATTTTAGTAATGAATGGGTGTTCATCATGAGTTGGTTCATGGTTCTGAGCAAATGAATTATGCCGAAAACTCTTGTATTGTCATCAAGTTAGATCATGAAATCTGGAAGCAGATGTCAAACTTGTTGCATGTATTAATGTGATAGTACAGTGTTGATGTATTATGTTATGGGGCTGCTTGAATCTTGTTTTGGATATTTGAAGGTGGGCTTTAAGATTTTGCATAAGAAGGTTGTTCAGATTGAGATCCTTTCATCTGAAGGGATAGAGAATACTAGTAGCAGCCTGGCTATTGTTATCAACCTTCTAAAATTGGTTGGCCAGTATCTAGAAATTAGCTAAAGAGGTGGTAACAATCAGTATTGTGTGGGTATATTGGTTTTTGATATATCCTCAGGTAAGGGTATATGTATTTATGTTTTCAATTATCCGTCGGGTAAGGGTGAATTAGCGCTAATTTTTTTACATCAGGTTAGGGTTCAGGTGTGAAAGAATTTTGGGTCCTAGTAGATGGGTGGGGTCTGAGTTCCATATAACCCTACTATTTGGGATTTAAAGATGGATATGTATTTTTTATTAATTTAATTAAAATGAAGAAAAATGACCACATTTTCAAAGTATTGAGAGTCCCAGGGTTTTTTTTTTCCCCTCAATTTTGTGATGTAGCTGAAGTGGTGGTCATCCATTTTGGTGATTTAGCCAGATTTGGCTACATGCTAGATATGAAAGCAGAAAAAAAACAGAATCCTTCTATATTCTTGGCTACCTACTGGAACTCATCATTAAAATCTGGAGATTTGGATTTTCTTTTTTTTGGAAATCTGGTTAATTTGGGGCATTTCTTACATGCAAAATCCTTTGTATATGTCAAAGTCATATTTTTCAGGTCACAATTTGTTGAAATTTCAAGGGGATTTTTTAAAATTTTAAAGTAGTGATTGAGACTGTTTCAAAGGCCAAACTCAATGGGATCATGCACAAATCCCATGTCAGAATGTGAAAAATCAAATTGTTTGATTCATCCTTGCGTACAAGTTATGCACAAACATTTTTTTTTCTTTTGAGTTCCTCAATGAAACATGGAGGTCTACCACCCAATCCTAAGCATACACACACATGGTAGAATGCTACAACTAAGGAAATTTGTGAAGCTTTTTGTGTATATCCACTTTGTCTTTGGGATTGATCATTGTGTTCAATGGTTTGTTGACCCAAAAATGTTCAAACAAATTGGCATAATTGAAAACATTAGCACATTGCAAAAATTGGAAAACATTCACAATTTGATTTGATTTTTCATATATATATATATATATAAAAGTTCCACAACCTACCTACCCATATTTTTGGCACAAATATGTCTTGCATATATCTAAGGGTACAAATAGGGTATAATTTTTTTGAGTTAGATATCCCCAAGTATGTGCATCATGTGGATATATTGATAAAATAATGACAATGATAGCAACCTCCACTATGTACCTTATTTGCCACCTTTCCTCCACTATGTATTGTACTCACCACCTTATGCTTAATTATAAGTTGTAGCGTGCCATAAACCTAGGCTAAATGCAAGCCTGCTATTGACCCTTATTATGCCAATTCAATTTGCTTGGCAATGTGTGAGTGCAATAGAAGCGAATTTAAAGTTATTTTTAAAATGAACCAATATGGATCCTTGTTTGACTATATTAAAGCCCAAGTTGAGATTTCAACTTGTGAACATGTGGCCATATTTGACTCCTCATTTGCCCATATTAAAAAAAATATTGTTTAGAGAGTATTAGGATCCTGGTTTGACCATATCAAAACTCCTCTCCATTGAAGATGTGAAGGGCTATACTCATGAGGAGCATGGTTCAAGGTCATCATTGGTCATCCAAGACCTTCCATTGTAACTTTGCCCAACATCTTGAAGGTTGAACATTGAAGTCCAACAAAACCCTTGGGGGTCGGTTCCATTTGCCTAAAAACCTTCTCAACTGGAAAATACCATCTTCATTACACACCACCACCACACCAAAAATAACCCCTACCATCATTACACGTTCCTCCACCATGTTCATTTTGATGCATTCCAACAACTAGAACACATTTGACAATGTGAGTTGTGTGAACTATAGTAACATAACATCCCACACTTAATGTCAAAGCTTCTTGTCCAAAATCCCATACTAGAATTGGACAAATTATGTTTTTGTGACCCCTTGTGTCATGGTGATCAATCATTTCATTCACATATAAGCATCTTGTAAACTCTCATGTAGATTATGTTAGAATTCTTGTAAAATTTGTAACTTTTCCATCTAGACCCCTTAGATCCCCATTATGGAATATAAGTCTTTTAGATCGATGAAAATCCAAAAAATAAAATAAAAACCTTCGCCAAGTGGCAAGTTTAAATTGGTGCTAAACATGTCACCCAAGTTTGGAAAAATGATAAAAGTTAAAAAAATAAAAACTCAAGGGAGGTTCAAATTGGGCCTTCCACTTGCCCTTTTATCCCAAAGCTAAACCAAGCCTTATGAACCTCCTTTCACATTGAACCTTTGCCCAAACCTAGTAGGTTTGGAGCAAACTTGCATTGGTTGGTGTTAGTGGGCAAATGGTTAAACCCAATCACCACTCATTAAAAGAAAAATAGGTATTTTCAATTGGTCTATGTGACTAAATTTTAATCGCAAGCAACAATTGTAATTGAAATCCCCTTAGTCACATGTGAACAGGTGACATTAGTCACAAATGACAAACAACATTGGATGAAAAAAAATCAACAAATACAAGTTCATCCTTTGACACCATTGTATATGTATTGTTACATGCAACTAAGATGCGACTATTTTGGTCACAATTGAGGGCAAATGATGTGTTGCCACATGTTTTAATATTTAGTTATTCAAAATATAAATATTATTATCATTTTGAAATAATTTAGGACATTCAATTCAATTGTTTGAATAAGTTGCTAAGTATTTAAGTAGGTATGTAAATAGGTGCCCACAAAATGAAGTTACATACCTACCTTCCTAGGCTAAATACCTATTCAATTAAAGTAGGTACTTAGGTAGGTAGGTACATAGGTCAACCTAGGTAGGTAGGTTAAATTAGATACTTATTTAGCTAGGTAGATAAATAGGTTAAAAAAATAGGTAGTTAAAAATTATGTATAATTTTTATTTTATTTTTTGGGTTAAGCTTTTTGATTGGCTCATCCCATGTGCATAAATTCCTTAATGTGAAATTAGATGACCACACCCCTTGTTTATACAATGTTCAAAATAGGAATGGAGAACAAACAATATGGCATAAGTTTTGAAGTTGTAACTTACTCACAAACTAAATTGGAATTCAAAAAATTTCCTTAATGTGCCTTTTGTTTTTTATTTTTAAATTTCACAATACAATTATTCAAGTACTTAACTCACTAGATAAATTAGATAATCATTTAATTAATAATGATTAAATTTAACGCACTTTTAAAATATAAACTATAAACTAAAAATAGTAAGAGTTCATTATCAACTATTTAAATAACTAATAACTTTTTAATATTTAACTAACTAATTATCTAATTACTTGAATGTTATTAATACATAACCGATAGATAATTAAATTAAAAACAAATTGGTCGAATTATAGATTATATAATCAATGTAAAAATATTTATTTATTATAAATATTTATTTTCAGATTATATAATTGTATTAGAAAAAAAAATTACACAAATTAATTGTTTTGAATAATGTTTGTTTTTGGCAAAATTTTGCAACCTGGCAAAAAAAAAAGGGCCTTTATGAACTAACATGAAAGAATTTGACTATTAGATTGGAGGCAAGTTGCCAAGGTGTAACCATTTGGCAACAGGTTATAGCCATCCACCCAATCAATAGTTTAGGTTTAGCGCCACCTAAACGAACCACCCTACATTGTTGTATGCCACAACCTTCCCCATTATGGGCCCCTTCTCACATCTCACCTCACTAAGAGTTCGCAAGTAGTTATGTGCACATTGAAATTAAGATCACCACCAACAATGAATGCCAATCTTTCTTGGTAGCATGCTTAGTAAGATGGGTTCCATTAATTTTGGATTATGTTATGGAGGCTAGAAGCAAAAAATGGTGAAGGTGTAAATGGAAAACTAGCACTATACTTTTGTGTGAGTGCATTCAAAGTAAATTAAGGTACAAAATTGATATGCTTGTAATGTTAAAGGGGGAAATAAGAAACTAGAAGACATTGTACTTTTGTGTGAAGTTCATTGCAAGAATATCATGGTACAAAGCTTCCTTTTGAATCATTTGATTTGATTTGGGTGTTTTTTGGTTAAAATTAAATCTAATATGTTAGGCTAGTTATGAATGTAAATCTTTTGAAGGAGGAGCTTAGGAGCAATGCAAACCCACTACTCAAGGCCCAAGGGATTTAGAAAGACTAAACTGAATGCAAAAATGTACACAAGTTTCAACTAAGTTGTGCAAGGTTTGAAACTCACCAAAATCCCAAAAGTTGTAAGATTTCGGGTTAACTTGGCTTGCTAGAAACTTTTGTTGAATTTATGTCTTATGTTCAAATGTTGATCGGCCTTTCTTTTAGTTTCTTACTGAGAATTTCATTATGAAAACTTTGTAGCACATCCAAAGTCATTATTTTTTTTCCCTATCAAATTTGTGATCATTGTTGTGTAAATGGCGCCCTTGAAACCTCCATAGAACTTCAAGTTTTGTCTCTTCTTCTCAACCTCTACAATACTTGATTTTATTATTAACCACACACCTAGCAAGTCACTTAACATTTATAATAATTTAGCTCCCTTTTCACTATCACCTACATCTCTTGCTACAATGAAACGTCAGAGTTTGTTGGTTTATGAATCTACATCCACATCTGAATCTATAGATCATAGTCAAACTCTAGAAGTAGTGAACTAAAGAAGAAGAGCCCAAAGATATCTAAATGGGAAATAAATAGAGTTTTTCAAAATCAATGGATAATTAGGTTCCCCTAGTTTGAACCAATATGTGGATTAGATGGGAAAATGAAAATGGTTAGATGCAAAATTTGCTTTAACATTAAGGGGCATGATAGATTTGTTAAGGCCACCTAATGAACTACTAGGTTTTGAAAGAAATAAAATAAGGGAGTAGAAAAAAAAATCTTTTTATTTTCCTTACGTAAGTAAAAAGCTTTAACACAAAAAGGGTTGTCCAAATTCAATAGGGTAGTTTCATAAACATTCTATAGAAATAAACCTAAAACAACCTTGGAATTCTACATATAAAGGTTTGGTAGGAAAAAATGATTTTATTTCATAAATTATTTTCATGTAGTGTACAAAGAGAAAACCTTAAGTACCTCCAAAAAAGAAGTTAGAAATGATGGAACAAGAAGTTAGCATAATCCCCCAAAAAAATCGGTCCTAAATATACACAATATAAACTAGTAGTAAAATCAATTTTGGTAAAAAGATTTTTGATAAAGAAAATTTGGTTTTGGTTTTGGTAAACATCTAGTAAAAATCCAATTTCAATAAATATCCAATATTAGTAAAAATCTGCCTTCACCATCATCCCCCTTTCTAATTAGGATTATGTCTTCTTAATTACACTTTTTACCTTACTTTTCCATAATTGTGGCTTCAATTTCCTCTACCCTAACATCTACTTTTGGATCTTCATTTGTAGTAACAAGATTGAGTGTAATGGCAATAAGGATCGTGGTTGGTTCCAATTGTGTGGAAATCAAAGTCCCTTCCTCCACACCAGATTCAACCTCTGAATTAGCATGTTTGTCCTTGACCATCATGTTGGAAAATGTTTAATCAATGGCTTCATTAAAAAATCTGTAACTTTTGTAGGCGCAAAGGCGGAAATAGGTGCAATACCTTCGGCTTCATTGGAACCATTTGTAGCACTGAATAAAATCCTAGTATCGAAAATTACTTTCAATTCTGTAGGTTGCAATTCTCGTGTGACTACCAAATCCACCTCCATCTTCCCGCCTTCACCTACTCCTCACTTCCATGTGTACCAAATTTGCATGCAGATTCGAAATGGGTTTGTGTTTTGCTGGGCTTGAAAGGTTACATCACTAGATGTGGCATCACTCATCGATAGGTTTCCAAACATAGTTGGTACAAATCTTTGTCTTTTCGATAGGACTTGAATGTCTTTCGGATAATTTCACTAACTTATTCCTTGTATAGTTCCCATTATTTGGCTTGACTCCTCTTGCTCCTCTTTTGATAAATTAGAAGTTCGGCCTTCATAAATGCATGCTTTATCTTCAAATTGTTGAACTCCTCCATTTGGTAATGGTAAAGGTCTACAAGCTTCGCCCTTTGCTTTAATACCCTCATCTCCTATGTTAATGCATCCAACTCATCTTGAATCACATTAAATTTTTTTTAAACCTCTTCCAAATCTTGCTACATCAACCAAATTTTTTTATTGATAGTTATAGCTCTAGTTGTTGCTTCTACGTGGTTTCGATAATAAAATCATTTTGGTTGTCCAACCACTTGACCCTCCCTTTGGCCGAAATAAGTAATTTTTCGATAAGGGTCACGGATTACTCGATTGCCTTTTTGCCTACTCTTGTTCCAAAACTTGCTTAAATTTAGGTCATTCTGAATTGATGAAACCCCAACATCTTATCAATTTTGGTAAGGCATTTGTGGAAATTTGATAAGTCATTCTTCTAATTGGAATGTTCAATTTCCAACCCCTAGACTCTCTTGTTCATGCCTTCTAAGTTTTACAACTCGATCTATGAATGTTGTATGGTAAGAATGTCATGTTGGTTGGCCTTCTACAAATGTAATAGTTGGCCTTTCAAGTCTACTATCTTTTACAAGTTCTTTTGCTACACTTCTTCTGTAGCATCCTTTTTGGTTGTGACCAATTGAAAAGCTGTTGAGAAGTTAACCACTATCTAGGCAAACTCTCTTGACTAAAGTAAATGGTCCTCCAAACTCTTTAATGAAGACAAAATTGAAGGAGTTAAGACCCTCTCAGTTTCGGTTGGTGAAGGAAAAAATTCACCCCATACTGAAAAAGAGGTATCGGAAGGGTGACGTTCTTTAGCTACCTTGCCTAAATATGTGTAAGGTTTCCACTAGAAAAATATTTTGGTGGAGTATCCCATTTTTGGTATATCGTGTACTGGAATTGCCTCTCCCTCAAGTCATCAATGCAACTAGCTAGAAAGGTTTATAGGGGTTTCTGTAGTACTTGTAAGCATCAGATGCAATTCTAGTTGAAGTCTTGCACTAGAAAATTATTCAACCCAAACTTGATTTGGATTTTGCATTCTACCCTTTTTTTAAGGACTTGGATGCTTCCAATGACCATTTCGCCAAAGTGTACTTCCCTAGGGACAATATAGGATTTTGGGATGAAGTTGGCCCAAATTCTAAAACCTCAATGTCAATAACAACATTGGTGAGATTTCCAGTTGCTTCAAGTTTCCGATTAGGCATTTGCCCTACCAATTTCCTTGACATCTTCCATCTCTTCATTGATATCAATGGTTGTGTGCCACAAATGTGCTCTTGGAGCTTTGTTGGTTCTTATAGTTTAAACTTTCAGTAGTGATTTGCCAACTCCTTCCTCCTTGTTTGATTCTAGTAGGATGAATGTTGGGTCTACTAAAAACCAATTCTGGAATAAAATGTCCACCACTTGGACAACTTTGAATTTGATGTCATTACTATAATTCCTTTTTTTTTTTACTAGAAATTTTGGTCAAAATAGACTCATTTTGGATAGGCATTAAAAAAACCTTTTAGTCATTTTGAACAAGTTGTTTTGAACTTGTCCATTGTGACTAGGCCATGTACTTTTTGACCAAGCCTAGGTTAACATTTTTGACTAGTCATTTTGACTAATCAATATAATAGTCAAATGATTTTTTGACTAGTTAAACACCATTTTGACTAAGCAAATGCCATGTGGCATAGCCTAGGTAAAACCAACAATTGTTAAATTGACCATTGTTAAACTATTTATAATTACTAAATCACTTATGGTTAAACTAGCCATAATTAAACTAAATATGGCCAAAAAAATGATGAAATAATTAATTATGGATAAATGAATCATGGTTAAGCTAAATATGATTAAATTAACCATGGTTGAAACATATACAATTAAACAAACTATGGTTAATTGAACATGTTTACATTGACCATGGTTAGATTAGTTATGTTGAATTTTATTTTTAATTGGTTTTTTCATAGGTAATTGAACCATAATTAATTTCAATACAGTCAATTTAACCATAGTTAAATATATAAATAGTTTAATAATAATTAATTTGGTTATGATTCATTTAGTTATGATTAGCTAACTTTTACATTTTTCAATTTTTTTCTAATTGGTCAAACATAGTCAAAATGTTCAATGTAATCCCAAGATACCCAACTAGTATTGGAATTTGTAATTGGCCATTTTGACTAGGCCTACTTAATTAGCCCTATTGATTGACTATAATAGGTAGCCTTATTTGCTAAGACACTTGCCAATTTGACTAAATTGGGTGGTCTTATTAACTAGGCCACTAACCAAATTGACTAGGTGGTATTTTTAAATCTAATTAGTCAAATTGGTCACTCTAGTCAAAAATACATGTCCTTTAGTCAAAAAGACCAATTTAGTCAACTTGGTTAATTTGAAAAAATAGGAATTCTAGTAGTGTGTTGTCCCTACTTACATTGGGTTTTGTTAGTGCAAACAAATCTTGCAACTTGCGATATAGGTTGTTGAATACCACAACCGACCAATTCATTTTCACCCCTTGCTCTACCAACATTACAAAGCTCATCAATTTCTTTGCCACGTAAGTGAGTCGACTGCCCATTCAATAAGATTACCTGGATTAATGCAAGTAATTTGATTGCACACATTCCCTTTAAAAAGGAAACCTTCCATCCTTCCTAGTCAACAAGTGTTTTCGATGGAATGATTTTTCGATAAACAACTGCCTCCTTTTCTTTTTCCTTTTCCTTGGTTGGCTTGGTCGATAATTTGCTGACAGGCACTTTTGATAGTTTGAACATTTCCACTACCAATTTTTCGGTTATGAAAACCAAAACTCCTTACACAATTGATTTTACAATTTTCAAATTGAACCAAGGGATGACTTGTAGAAATTCCTTCACCAATGGCTAGATTAGACTCAATTACATGTCCAACAAACGAAAAATGTCAACGTGGCAAGACCATTCTATATCTCTTCCAATGATCCACCTCTGAAACTTTTCCATCTTTAAAAATATTATCTTTCCCCTGCTAGAAAAAGTCACAACCATTTTTTCTTTTTTTTTGTCCTCATGATTAAATTTCGTTGTAACATGGCTACCACCTAGTTCAAAATTAAAACTCCCTTTCTCACATTACTAAAATTGGAAATTCTCAATGCTGCAATTTCTGGTGTAGAAGTCAGTATAGAGGACCTTAGGTTCAATTTTCCACATTTTGAAGTAGAGATTTTGGTTGATATTATTCATGCACATATCAATGTCCAAGAGTTGGAGATTACACAATGGACGTTACTTGAAGATCACCAAATATGACTGTTCAATTTGGGGACTATCAAAAATCCTCAAATGGTGCAATATTGGTTAGACCAATTGTGATAGATACTGAAACATTGTTCAAGGAATATAAGGACATTTTTGCATGGAATTATATTGATTTGAAGGGAGTTCCACCACAAATTATTTAGCATTGCATTAAACTTGACACCACTATCCCACCTGTTCATCAAGTCATGTACCGAATGAACCCAAATTATGTTCCAATAGTCAAGCATGATTTGGATAAGCTTTTAAATGCTAATTTCATTATTCCAATGGAGGAAGCTAGTTTGCTATCGCCAATTGTTGTTGTACCAAAAAAAAAACAGCAAGTACCAAATCAACATGGATTTCCAATAACTCAATGTTGCTACCAAGAAGGATCCATATCCTTTACCCTTTACTGAAGAGGTATTGGATGAGGTGGCGAAGCATGAGGTTTATTCATTTTTGGATGGATTTTTCGGTTATCACCAAATCATGATCACCCCAAAAGATAGGTACAAGATTGATTTCATCATTGATTGGGGAGTTTTCATTAGGATAGTCATGCCATTTGGCCTCAAAAATGCTCCACCAACTTATTAACAGGTGATGAATATAACTTTCAAGGACTATCTTGGAATGTTCATGGAACTATTCTTGGATGATTTCAACATGTTCAACAATTTGGACACCCATTTATCAAAGTTATGACTATGTTTTGATAAATGTAGAAAATTTGATATAAACTTGAACCCTGAAAAAATGCATGTTTCTAGTGCATTTAGGCATTATCTTGGGATATGTGGTATCCAAGGAAGGCAAACTATCAGATCCAAAGAAAATTTTGGCTATTGCACACATGCCTACACCGAAAACACTTAAGGACATTCAAGTTTTTAATCGCATGGCACAATATTACATGTGTTTCATCAAAGACTTTGCTTTCATTATGGCTTCCATTACTAAGCTATTGTAGAAAGCAAAAGCTTTTGAATGGACGGCAAAGTGCCAACAGGCTTGGGAAGAAATCAAGCAGTGATACATGGATGTTACAATTTTGATTTCACTACATTGGGACATTGAATTTCATGTTCACACATATGGTTATGTTGGCACAAAACCTTATTGGAAAATGGAACCAATTAATTGCCTATGCATCACGGTTGCTCAACAATGTTGAATGAAATTATACCACGACTAAAAAGGAGGCATTCTCAATGGTGTATGCTCTCCATAAATTTTGTCACTACTTGCTAAGTAATAAATTCATCTTTTGTGTGGACCATATGGCACTATTATACTTGGTTCGAAAACACAAGTTTCAAGGAGAATAACAAGGTGGCTACTTCTTTTCTTGGAGCATAATTTTCTATTAATTTATAAACTAGGGATATTTCACTTTATGGCAAATTCGTTATATCAAATGCATGATCTCACAGAAGAAAGTGAAATACCAGATCAAACAATGGATGCCCCGCTTTTCCTCTTACAATTGGTGTGATAATAGGAAATTTCCAAGTACCTCATTACCAAAAGTTTTCTAATTTAGTACGGCTAGGAGCAAAAGAAAAAACTAGCTTCGAAAACTTTACGTTTTTCTTTAATACAAGGCAAATTTATACCATCAAGGTCAAGACCAAGTTTTGAAGCGTTGCCTTCAAGACTTAAAAATCCCCACATTATTACAAGAAATGCATGAAGAAGTTGGTGGTGGACATTTTTCAGAAATCACAATTCACAAGATCTTGGATGCAAAGTATTGGTGGCCAACAATGCACAAGGATGTTTTCCAATATTGCCAAACTTGTGACAAGTATCAACAAACAAGGAATTTAATACAAGGCAACATAACAAAACTAGTAATTTCCTTACCATCAAAACTTTTCATGAAGTGGGGATTGGATTGTGTCGGCCCAATCAAACCCATGGGTAGGTATACCAAAAATAAGTACATTTTGGTAGTTACCGACTATGCCACCAAGTGGGTGGAAGCAAAGGCACTATGCATAAATATAACCGCTGTGATAGCAAAATCGATCTACGAATTCGTTCTCACATAATTTCACTCTCCACTTATTTTGGTAAGTGATAAGGGAATTCACTTTATCAATAATGTCATTAAGATTTTTACCAACCATTTTTGTTACAACATACGACCTCGACCATTTATTACCCGAAAGGTAATAGACAAGTAGAATCCACCAACAAAGTTATTAGTTCATTGTTTATGAAGTTGGTGAATGAGAACTAAACCGATTAGGATGAGCACCTACACAACATTCAAAGTAACCACTAGACACACACCATTTCAGTTGGTTTGTGGCCTTTATCTTTTGATGTTAATGGAATACTTGCTATCCACAAACAATTCACATCCCTACTTGTATTTTGATTAGTCGCATGGCAAAATTGGAACATTTGGATGAAACCCACTAGGAGGCAGCAAATAGGACAAGTACAGGGCAATGGAATATAACGTTATGGGCTCAACAAAACCACAAAATAAAGAACTATGGGGGACATAATTATTTGGTTTCCCAAAGGCAAAAAGGAACACATCAAATTTTTTTAAAACGGTGGTTTGGCACATATAAAATACAGTATTGTCCCCCCAACAATATTGTACTACTTGTCAATATTGACAAGTTTGAACCAAATCCCATTTTGGTGAACATTAACAAGCTCAAACCTTACCAATATTTGGGACAAGCTCCTAGAGGATTAGTAGCTACCATCAAAGGGGGAAAAGAGCACGAGAACTCAGAGAACAAGGAGAACAAGGAGGACTAAGAGCAAAAAGAGGATTCAGAACACAAGGAGGACTCAAGAAAAGATCTTCACGATGCTTCTACTAAAAAACTAACTCTACCAAAAATCTTAATCAATTAAAAAAAATCTAGGTGCTCATATTGAAGAACTAATATACAGATCTATTGAACTAGAAAGGAATTTTCGTTCATTGGATTTGGTTTTTTTGTGAAGACAAACTGAAATATTGGAATTCCATTGAAAGAAACAAAAATTTTGGTTCAATAATAAAATCCAACTTGGATCTAAAGAGGACCAATTTTGGTTTGGGATACTTGAGAAAAGATTACACCCATAATTAATAGGGGTAAATTTTGAACTTTTAAAGGTGGAATCTTCACGGGCTAATTTCGATATGGAATCTACACATCAAGATTCCATCCAAAAATGTATAGGGGCAAATTCTAGAGTCGGGGTAATCATGATCAATTGTGTTTTCCTCCAAACTAATGAACTAACGCCAGAAGGATAAGAATACACCTATATTTCCAAAATGGTTTATATAACCAATGTCAAGTTTAGGCACTCAAACTCTAGTATAAAAGAGGGAACTATTGACTTAATTTTTCCTCTTTCTTTCTAGTATTGTTACATTGTAGAAATTCTTACCGATTTATTATTGGTGAAAATGAAGGGAAACATTAGCAAGGAGATGGCATAAAAGATGAATTTTTTTGGTAATGCATGGACATTAGGGTGTTTGCACACTATGGTGACCTTATATGGACATCAAAATGGCAGTTTTTTCTGTATTTCTTAGATACAAGAAAAAATAAAAATAAAAATCATTGAAATAATAAAAAAGGGACTCACTTATCCAAAACTATCATAATCAACCTTCCAAGAATGAAAAAATCAAATCAAATTCATGGATAGCCAATAATGGACTTTTAAATTTTTCCCACATTTTTTTTCACACTTACAAAACTTATGGATATGGACTTTTATTTTACAATGTGAAAGTCTTATGTGTTTGAAACTTTGGGATATTAAATGAATTATGTTTAACAAATTAAAGATCTATTGAATGAATGGAATTTGAATTTTAACTTATGTACTTTTTAAAATCCCAAAAACTATAATTATTTTAAAAGCCCTTTTAAGCATTTAAAACAATTCTTTTGTGATATTTTTTATGTCTTATAACATCATGATTTGAAATTGAAATGAAAAAAATGTTACTTTCAATATCATCTAAATATTCATATTTTAAATATGTATTCAAGTAAACTAAAAAAGGATTTTGAAAAGGGACTTTAATTTGCTAAATTTGTGACACCCTAATGTGCTTTCACCCATCACATCTTGGATTATTCTTACTTGTTTTAATTATATTTGATTAGTTTTAAAATTAAAGTAGTCAATTATTTTTAAAATTTTAACAAACATTGAAAAAATTGAGTTTATTTGTACCAAAATAATACACATCACAAAGGTTTGAAAATTTGCACATATAATATTTCAAAATTAGGGTTGTGTGTAAAATTTTTGGGTGAATTATTTAATGTCAAATGATACTAATATACATCAATTAAATATAGGAGCATTTAGAAATTTAAAGTTTTGATGTGTTTTTTTGCATTTTTTAAATAATAAATAAATTATAATATCTTTTTTTCTAAAAAAAACCATTACCATATGAAAGAGGTGGAAATTTTATAAATGTGCATTTCAATATGTTTTCAATTTTCTTTCATTTAGTAATGTTTCATGAATCACAAACATGAAGCCTATATACATTGATTTTATTTAGTCTCTTTTCATCTTTAATTGTTCGATAAAGATTAATTTTGACTCCAAATGAATTTTGGTTCCAAAATATTTTCATGCAAATCCTAAAAAATTTATTGCCCCGAGCTAATGTGTGCCCATCTGTAGATTTTGGGTGCACCCATCCAATTGATGGGTTGTTTTGAAGTCTACCAATCTACTTGTTGGGATTCTTGTCAAAATATGAACATTGGGTAATTAATTTAATCATGCCTCTATATCATTTTATTTTTTTGGGTTGTCACTTGCCTTTTTGCATCACAAGGTTTCATATAGTACAAAATGTAAAAATCAATTCATGTAACTAATTTTTAAAATAAAGTTTGTTTGATAAACATAAAAATAATTAACTTCAATTCTTTTAAATCTTATTAAAATGAAATTCTTAAAAAATTGATTTGAAAGATTATGCAAAGAATTGATAAAAATAAAACGTGTCAATTTTAAATAAATTAAAATGTTAATATAAATTATTTTTTGATATATAAATGTATTTAATTAATTTGATATTATTTTAAAAACTTCAATAAGGCATTGATGAAGATTTAATAACAAAAATCATAATGAAATTAATTTTTAATTGATTTTTTTTTTTGTATTGTTGTTGCCTTTTATTTTATAAAAAAATATTATTGCCTTAAAATAGTAGACATGCATATTTGATTTTAGCTTTTACCAAGTGTGTATGGGGCAAACACAACTAATTTTCTTTTGTTTAAGATAGATAAAGGATGACATCAAGATTTCAAGTACATGTACTATGATATTTGTTATACATCACTTTTTGGTCAAAAGCAGTTCACCCTTAATGTGCTTTCATCCTTCATCAATTTGCTTATCTATAATTTTGGTAAAGTGATGGGGTGTTTGACTAACAATTCTAAATTCCTAAAGCCAATCAATACTCACAAAATAATATTGTGACAATTTCTAATCTCAAAAATCATGTCATAAAAATTTGTGTTGATATGAATTATTTTTTATGATGTCAATGATATTTGTTCGCTTGTTTTTAGATAATTTTATGACAATTTTTTGTTTACAATGTTTACTCATCACAATTTCAAATGTTTTGACAATTTGTGAAATTATTTGCTCAAATTTGTCATGACAACTTTGTGTGTGTGTGTGTGTGTGTGTTTTGATCGTGTTTTAACAATAAATTTGATATTATTTCATCACAAATTTTCTAGTGGCAACTTTTTTGTGCATTTATATGTTTACACATGTTTTGAAATTCTATGAAATCATTCATTGAAATTTGTCATTAGTAAATTATGTGTTATGTGATATTCATTTTGCACTTCACAATTTGTGTTTTTATGCTGTCTGATAAATTTTACATTGCAAACCAATTTTGTGTCAAAAATGTTGGTTCTTCGATCCAGTGTAGCAAACAAAATACATGGATGCCACCATGCTTATAACCGACTTGCTAGTGGGGAAAACAAGGTCAATTCACTAACAACTAGTGGGTACCTGGTGCATAATGCACCCGTCGAGCTCCCCCCGCCCCCGCCCGGTCCTTCCCATTGCCCACTCCGGTTCTTTACCCCATCGACCCCCCCTCCTTCGCATTTTCCACTCCGATTCTTTAACCCGTTGATCCCCTCCCCCCTTCCCCTGTTATATATAATAGTGGGTGCCCGTGGCCGAAGGCCACTGTGAAGTCCCCTGTGGGTGCCCGTGACCTTCGGCCACTCTGAAGTTTTA
>Ga0209208_10004037_pt1 | contig 20925 bp, 18 predicted proteins | sample S1TSphfallax_3_FD_187694 | JGI IMG/M metagenome (GOLD analysis project Ga0209208, IMG submission 187694) | Host-associated microbial communities from peat moss isolated from Minnesota, USA - S1T2_Fd - Sphagnum fallax MG (SPAdes) (version 2) | ecosystem: Host-associated > Plants > Peat moss >...
GGCTTTTCGACGATCAAGCGCGAGGGGCTGGTGCTGGAGGTAGGCCACGCGCCGACGGTGAACCTGGCACTGAAGGTGGGTTCGGAGGCGACGACGGTCGATGTGAGCAGCGAGAGCCCTCAGATCGATGTGACCACGACGACCACGACGACCAACGTGACCCAGGACGTTCTCAACTATGTGCCGACCGGGCGCTCGTTCCAATCGGTCATTCAGTTCGCTCCCGGCGCGAGCAACGAGCCGCTGATGGGCACGACGACGGCGCCGGGCACGGGGGCGGGTTCGCCGGGCAGCCAGAGCAACGGCAACTCCTTCGGCTACTCGATCGCGGGTGGCTCGGACTCGGAGAACAGCTACCTGGTGGAAGGCCAGGAGACGGCCAACCTGATCGGCGGCTATTCGCACACGAATGTGCCGATGGACTTCATCAAGGAAGTGACGATCGAGAGCTCAGGCGTGCCGGCGGAGTACGGCGGCGCGCTGGGCGGTGTGGTGAACGTCATCATGCAGAAGGGCTCCAACGCCTACCACGGTTCGGTGTTTGCCGTGTTCGAGAACCAGAATTTCGATGCGACCGGGAACGGCACCTGGCAGTATTTGCCGACGGCGACCAGCAGCAACCTATGCACGGGAACGTGCGCCGCGCCCAATGGAGCGGGTGTAATTTCAAATTTTGTCGCCGAGCTCGACCAGCCGATCGAGTACTACAGAGCGAAGAAGGACCACTTCAGCTACATCCAGCCGGGCTTCACGCTCGGCGGGCCGCTGCTGCCGTTCTGGTCCCGGACGAAGGACCGAGTGTTCTTCTTCGTCGGCTTCAACCCGGAGCTGGACCGGGATGAGCGCTTCGTCAACTACAACCAGACCGGCTCCAACTTTGCGGGTCTGGGCACGGTGCCGTTCAGCGCGATACAAACACGTACTACACCAACGCGCGCGTGGATGTGGCTGTGACGCAGAAGATCCGCGTGTTTGGGTCGTGGCTCTACCAGCTGCAGAAGCAATATGGTGAGAACCTGCCCGGCAGCGACCCGACGAATCCTGCGCTGGTCAACACCTCGGTCTATAACAATCCGAGCAACTTCGCGCATACGCAAGGCTACGACGCGCCGAATGTCACCATCAACACGGGCGCGGACATCACGATCACGAAAAACCTGGTCTCCACGACGCGGTTTGGATATTACTTCGAGAACTACCACGACTTCGGGTATCCCAATGCGAATCCGACCTTCTATTTTGCATTGAGCGGTCTGACCAGCGACGGCGCGACGGACGCCTCCGGGAACCCGCTCCCGTCCTACCTGCAGCACGGTCAAGGCTATCAAAGCCAGGGATACACGCTGGAGACCTTTTATAACTCGAATAAAGCGATCCAGCTCGATCAGGTCTTTGCGCTGTACAAGAGCGGCTGGGCGGGGACGCATAACTTCAAGTTCGGCTATCAGCTGAACCGGCGCTCCAACCTGATCAGCCAGGCCTACAACGCTCCGTTCATCTATGTCTATCCGGGCAACTCCCCCTATACGACGTCCACCACCGAAGGGACCACCACCTGCCCGGGCATCGCGGCCGCGGACGGAACGCCGCTGACCATCAATACGAACGGCACAGATTCCTGCCAAGGACAATACGGCTATCTCTACGACTACGATTATGGCGTCGGCGGCAGTGCAATCGCTTACAACCACGGGCTGTTTGCGCAGGATTCGTGGACGATCGGCCGCGGTGTGACGCTCGACCTCGGTGTCCGTGTGGAGAAGGAGTACCTGCCGGGTGAAGTGTCAGGGCCGGGCGTTCCTCCCAAGCCGATCAACTTCTCATGGAGCCAGAAGATCGCTCCCCGCATCGGTGCCGCATGGGACGTTTACAGGAACGGCAAGCTCAAGCTGTTCGGCAGCTATGGCGTCTTCAACGACACGATGAAGTTGAACCTTGCCATCAGCTCCTTCGGTGGCGAGTACTGGAACAACTGCGTCTACGCCTATGAGTCCGGTCCGCTGACCAACGTCAATGCGGTGTACAACAGCCAGAAGCGCGCCTGCCCCGGTCTGGGCGATACCAGCACGGTGAATTGGGCCGGTGGAACGCAGCCCGCGGGTCTGCAATACATTGAGTCCGTCAATGAGCGTGCCAGCATCGTGACCTGCGCAACCTGCAACCCGTATGAAGAGGCGGTTGCGCCGAACCTGGCGCCGTATCGCCAGCATGAGTCGCTCTTCGGCGCCGACTACCAGCTGTCGAAGTCGATGGCGCTTGAGGTGCGTTACGACCGCCGGAGGCTCGACCATGTGATCGAAGACTCCTCGATCTACAATCCCGCAGTCGGCGAGACCTTTGTCATCGTCAACCCGGGTCAAGGAGTCAACGCGACCTTCAACGGCTTCTGCAACTTCCTGTATTCGACCGGTGTCAACCCGTGCTCTTCGCCCGTCAACCCGCCGAACGGCACGATCCCGGCGGCGCGCAGCTATGACGGGCTGGAGGTGCGGCTGAACAAGGCCATCAGCAACCACTGGCAGGGCCTGATCTCCTATACCTACAGCCACTTCCGCGGGAACTACACGGGCCTCACCAGCTCCGACCTTGCGGACAATGCGGAAGGCGCTACGGGCGGCGGACGTGACGCCCCCAACAACAGCCGCGCCTTCGATGAGCCGTACTTCTCGTGGAATTCCTATGGCTCATCGTCCAGCGGCCTGCTGCCGACGGACCGTCCCAACAAGGTCAAGGGCGAGGCGTACTACGAGATCAAGTTTCTGCGGCGGTTTACGACGGACCTGGGTCTCTTCCAGTACATCTATCAGGGCTCACCCAACACCAGCTTCCTTGAGAACGTCGGCGACCCCGCCGCCTTTGACTTCCCGGTGGATGTATTCAACCGCGGTGTGTGGGCGAATGTGTCACAGAACCAGAACACCGGCGTTGTGACGGTGGGGAACCCGCATGTCTACCGCAATCCGATGTATGCGCAGACCGACGTCCAGTTCAATCAGGCCGTCCGCATCAAGGGTGGGCAGAGCCTGAAGTTCACCGCTACGGCCACCAACCTGCTCAACGAGCGGGCGGTGACCGCGGTCAACGAACAGATCGATTCCGCGTCGAGCTACCTCAACCAGGCGCAGCTCTTTTCCATCAATGGGCTGTCCGTTAGCGATAGCATTCCCTGGTACGCCGCCGCGCAGCATGCGTACAACGTTCCAGCCTTGCTCAACGCAAATCCTGGCGGATACAACCTGGGCCCGAATACCACCGCACCGGAGACGATCAGCAACCTGTATGGGAAGCCGTTCCACTACCAGGGCGCTCGTACGATGCGGTTGTCGGTGCACTACACGTTCTAACCAACGGTGAAGCGTGAAGCTACGCAGGGCGGAGAGTTGACCTCTCCGCCCTGCGTGCGTGTGGGGGGTCGGGCGGTTGAGGTGAGACGGGCCAGACGCAGATTCCCTTCGGGAATGACAAAGATGAAAGAGGCTCTTCCTCTCTTTGTTGTCATTCCCGAAGGGAAGCTGCTTTGTCTTTCCGACTGACCACACCTGTGGAAACAACAGCTTTAGCGTGACCGAGTGGCCTTTGTCGGCTTCTGCTTCGTGTGGGGCGTGCGGGCTTTCTTTGCCGGTGCCTTCTTTGGCGGTGACTTCTTTGTGGGGGCTTTCTTCGACGCCATCTTCTTTGCGACGGACTTCTTCGCGGCCTTCTTCGCGGCGGTGGGCTTTTTCTTCGCGGTGGGCTGGGCTTTGGTGACGGGCCTGGCGGCGGACCTGCGGCCGGCGGCGATGGCGGCCCTGATCTCGTCGTTCAGCTCGGCGACCGAGAGCTGGGTTGCGGTCTTGCGCAGGCGCTCGAGGCCGTAGAAGGCGCGCTTCTCGGGCGAGAAGACGTGGACGATGAAGTCGACGTAATCCATCAGCACCCACTCGCCCTGGCGGCGGCCTTCGACCGAGTTGGGGTAGGTGGCGAAGTCGCGCTTCAGGCGCAGCTCGATCTCATCGGTGATGGCGACGTTCTGGCGGTCGCTGAGGCCGGTGCAGATGAGGAAGTAATCGGTGAGGCCGCTCTCGGAGGGGTCGAGCTTGAGGATGCGGATGTCTTCGGCCTTCTTGTCGTCGCAGGCCGCGGCGGCGGCGGCGAGCATGGTGCGGATCTGCTGGGTGGGGGTACTGGCCATGGAGCTCCTTTGGAACAGACTAGAGCATTTTTCCCTCGGGAGTAGATGCGCTCCCGACAAGATGCAGGTCTCTGCACCCCACCGAGCCAGGAACGCTCGTTGGGGACCCCGCTCTCTGCACCCCACCGAGCAAAAAACGCTCGTTGGGGACCCCGCTCTCTGCACCCCACCGAGCAAAAAACGCTCGTCGGGGACCCCGCTCTCTGGACCCCACCGAGCAAAAAACGCTCGTCGGGGACCCCGCTCTCCGCTACGCATCGCGATAAGACCGCGATGCTTCGGTCGAGATGAAAAGACTATACCCAGTCACGCGGCGTAAAGGTGGTGGGCGCGGATGTAGTCGAGGACGGAGGGTGGGAGCAGGCCGGCGCAGTCGCTGCCCTGGGCGAGGAGCTCGCGGATGCGGGTGGCGGCGGCGGGGTGGTCGAGGGTGTCGAGCAGGTGGACGCGGGCGCGCTCGGCAGGGGTGAGCGGCGGCAGCAGGTCGGTGTGGCCGGCGGCGGCGGTCAGCGAGGGGCGGGCGACGACGATCCACTGGGCGAGCGCGAGCAGCCGCCGCGGCGCGCGCCAGCGGGGCAGCTCGCGGAAGGCGTCGGCGCCGACGAGGACGAAGAGTTGGGTTTCGGGTTCGGCCTGGGCGAGCTGCTCCAGGGTGTCGATGGTGAAGTTGGGCTGGCCGTCGGGTTGTGGGGCTTCGAGCGTGCAGGCCTCGAGGCGCGGGTCGAGCTGGCAGAGGCGCTCGACCATGGCGAGCCGCGCGGCGTAGTCCGCGGAGGCGCCGGCAGGCTTGAGCGGCTGGCGCGCGGTGGGCGTCAGCAGTACGCGGTCCAGCGCGAAGCGGTCCGCCGCCGCGCAGGCTACGGCGAGGTGGCCGAGGTGCGGAGGATCGAAGCTGCCACCGAAGTAGCCGAGACGCATGATGCCGATTGTAGGCGAGTACGCGGGTGCCGGGACATCGGCCTACGCTACGAGGGCTACTTGGGCCGGCGCCTGCCGCCGCGGAAGAGGCCGAGGCTGATGGTGCCGGTGAGGCCGATCGCGGTGAACACGACCACGCCGAGGACGAGGGCGGCCGAGAGCATGGTGGAGAAGAGCAGCAGCAGCGCCGAGGCGGCCGAGCGCAGGATGGCTTCGATCAGAGCGATCAGCGTGCGGATGATGACCACGCGAGCACCTCGGGCGCTGCTGGGGTCCTGCGGCGTTAGCTTAGCGAAGCCAGGCAGAGTACGTCTGCGCCAGTTGCGGCTTCGATCCTGTGGCTTATTGTGTCATGCAGGCGGTTGTGGAGGCTGCGCGAAAAGACAACGGCGGCCTGCGTTGGATGCAGGCCGCCGTTCGGAACGTGCCAGTAAGAGGCTGCGCCGGAGTTAGCGGCGACCGCGGAAGCCGCCAAAGCCGCCATAGTAGCCAAAGCCAATACCGAAGCCGGGGTAAAAGCCGTAGGGATAGCCCCAGCCGAACGGATAGTAGGGATAGCCGTAGGCGTAGTAGGGGTACGGGTAGCCGGCGTAGAAGCCATCGCCGTAGGGCCCGTAGCCGTAGGGGGTGCCGGTGGCGTAGCGGGGGCCCTCGCCGTTGTCGGTGGGCAGCACGTCGGCGCGGGCCTGGAAGGGCTGGAACTCGACCGAGTGCAGCGGGCCGTTGAAGACGACGTCGTGGCTTTCCTTGATCTTGACCGGCTTTACGTTGGCGTTGACGCCGGGGTAGGCGTCGGCCTCGCCCAGCAGCACGCGGACGGTGTGGGTGTCGGCGTTGATGGTGTAGAAGCCGTCCTTGAGCAGCGCGGCCTGGCCGCCGGGCAGGTCGGCGAGGATCTGCGCGTGGCGCTCGGGATGGCGGACGCTGACGTTGACCAGCCCGCGGTCGATGCGGAGCTCGGTGCGGTCCTCACCCAGCGCGACCGGCAGCACCGAGCTGTTGGGCCCGATGCGCAGCCAGATGCCCTGCGCCGGCTGCGCGATGGCCGTGCCGCCGGCGGTGGTGAAGGGCTTGCCGACGGTGAGCGCAACGGACTGCGGGACCGGCCGCGCGTAGGGCCGTGCCGGCGGTTGCTGTGGCGGCGGGGGCGGCGGCGCCTGCTGTTGGGGCGGCGGCGCCATGCGCTCGATGGGCGCGGCCTGGCTCTGGCTGTAGCCGGGGTCTGGCGCAGGGGCCTGCGCACGCAGAGTGGACGGAAGCAGCGAAGCTACGGAAAGCGTGGCAAGAGAGAGAAGAGTCGCAGTGGGCCTGTACATCATGAATACCTCTATTGAATTAGATGCGGCAGGCTGTGAAAAGTTTACGTCCTGGGGCCGGGCGTGGGGCGGGTGGGGAGCAGAGCGTGGAGAAGAGCGTCGATGGGGCTGAAGCCCCGGTTCTTTCTTTGCCGTTGACGGACGAGCGAAAGCTCGTCCCCTTCAAAGCCCGGCAAAGGAAGACACTCCGTGGCCCGGTGCAAGCACGGCAAAGCTCCAGGCGGTTTCTACAAAGCCCCAGGCGGTCTCGACAAAGCCCGCGTCGCTGCATATAGTCAGGACAAATCTATGTACTCCATGCAGTGCGCCAAGGCACGCGCCGCGCCTGCAAGATATCGAGAGGCTGTCGATGGTCGGTTGCAAGGAAGTTTTTCTGCGTTCGCGGCTCGCATCCAAGCTGGGCATGGGCGCGGCGCTGGCTACGGCGCTGCTGCTGCCGTTGGCGGCGTTTGCGCACGCGCACCCCACCAAGATGAACCCCGCGCCGGACTCCACGGTGGCTCCGCCGGCGAAGCTGGAGATCACCTTCTCCGAGGCCGTCGAGCCGAAGTTCAGCTCGCTGGAGGTGGACGACTCGCTGGGCATGTCCATGACGCAGGCGAAGGCGCAGCCGGTGCCGGGCGATGCGATGACGCTCATGCTGCCGCTGCCGAAGCTGGCCGCGGGCGTCTACACGGTGAAGTGGGTGAGCGTGGCCACCGACGGCCACCGGCTCGCCAACCAGTACAAGTTCACCGTGCAGTAGCTACAAGTTCAGCGACGAATTGACGATGGACAACTTCCTGCTGCTGCCGCGGGCGCTCACTGCATTCGTCTTCGATAGCTGCTTTGCCGGCGCCGCCGGCGCGCTGCTGGCGATGCTCTGGCTGCGCGCTGAGCCCGCTGCCGAGTCCGGCGGGCAGGCCGCGCGCGTGGCCGGCCTGCTGTGGCGCACACTGCTGGCCTGCGCCGCGGGCATGGTGCTGGCGACCCCCGCCGCGGCCTGGCTGATGGCCGCGACCATACTCAACACGACCGCCCCGGCGGAGGTCCGCGCGCAGCTGGCCGATGTGCTCACCGGCACGCACGCCGGGCGCGTGCTGCTGCTCAGCGCCGCCGGCAGCGTGCTGCTGTTGCTGGCCTGCGCTGTGGGCACTCGCGCTGTGGGTATAACTCGGCGGCTGAGGCCGGCTGTTGCTGGGCCGGGCAGGAGGTCGGGCGTCTGGCTGGGGCTGGGAGTGCTCACGCTGCTGGCTGCGGTGCGCTCGGCCGCGGGGCATGCAGCGGGCGCGGGCGATCTCTCGCTGCACGAGTGGGTGCAGTGGGTCCACCTGGGCTCGACTGCGGTGTGGGCAGGCGGCGTGATGGTGGCGGGGCTGGTGGCGTTGCCGCGCCTGCATGGTGAGGCGGCCATGCGGTTTGCGCGGCGGCTTTCGGCCGCGGCGACGGTGGCGGTGGCGCTGATCGCGCTGAGCGGTATCTATAACGCGGGCGTGGGGCTGGGGGTCGGGCCGGGCGGCGGCACAGGCAGCGGAATGGGCAGCGGGGCCAGCGGAGTAGCGGGCATGGCCAGCAGCATAGCTGCGGGATGGAAGCTGCTGGGCAGCACGCAGTGGGGGTTGCTGCTTGCGGCCAAGAGCGCGCTGGTGGCGCTGGCGCTGGCGATGGGCGCGCGCAACCGCTGGGCGCTAAACCGGGAGTCAGGTGAGCTGGGTAGGAGCCGCCGGGAGCCGGGCTCTACCCTGCCGCTGAGCTTTACGGTATGGCTGCGCGTGGAGGCGGTGGTGATGGTGGCGATCCTGCTGCTGTCCGCCTTCCTGGCCAACAGCCCGCCCGCTACGGGGCAGTAAGTCCACCCTCGAACTTTGCGGCAAATGGGTGGCCCACCCATGCGCGGAGAGACCGCGCATGGATGGGCCACCCGGAGGAAGTTGCAAGATGGGCCTAGTGGGCGACGGCCTGCGAGGCCTCATGGGCGTGGGTGGAGTGGGTGTGGGCGTGCTCGGAGTGCTGGTGGGCCTTCTCCGAGTGCTCGTGGGCGGTCTGGTGGTCGCCGGCCTCGTGGTGCCGGGCGGCTTCGTGGTGGGCCTTGGCGGCGTGCTCGTGGTGCTCGGCGGCTTTCTTGTGGGCGTCGTGTGCCATGGGTGAATCTCCTTTGGCCGGGGTCTCCCCGGACGCGGCCATGCTAGGCCGCGCCGTGTTGCGGCGGCGTCACGAGGCGGTGAAGTTTTGAAGTGGCCGTCGGGCTGCGTGGAGCGCGGCGCGGATTTTGTCGACGTGGGTGCCGTGGACGCGGATGGCTTCGTGGAGCTGCTCGCCGGTGACGTGGAACTCGTGGGCCCAGTAGGCGATGTCGGAGGTCATCTTGGGGTTGATCTGCTTGGGGTCGTGGGGGCCTTTCGTGTGGGGGCCCTTATGCCGGTCGTAATCCGGGTCAAGGGTATGGTTGTCGATGGGCTCGGCCGAGGCGAGGATGGGGTGCTCGGGGTCGGGGATGTGCTCGACCGGGCGGTTGCCGTTGTGGTTCACGTGAGACATGCGGGTTCCCTCTTTCTGGTGCTGGGTAGAGGGATGGCGTGGGGGTGGGGATAGATGTATGGAGGGTAGCCTGTGGAGCACATAGCGGAGGCTTAGAAACCAACGCATATCAAGCGCTAAGAAACGAAGTGTATTCTGGCTCTTTCAAAGCTTCAGACAGCCTAGCCAATTCGCTTATCTCCGCGCATTCCTTAAGCTCTTCCACGTTAAAATCGTGGATGATCGTTGACGATTCATCCTCGATAACCTTGAATACAACAGTGAAGTCCTTTGCCATAGAAGTCTCCGTACCATTATGACGCAATAACACGCTGCTTGGTTTGTGCCTCAATTTGCCGTTTCAGGTCTGTCAGGATGTGAACTGTTCCGCATTTGGGACAAGTGAACTGTTCGTTAGTCGGGAAGGCGGTGCGTCCAGGTTGGATCGGCTGCTTGTGGTTGAGGTTGACCTGAAATTTTGTTTGAGCTCCGCATTTGCAGTTGAAATCAAAGTCTAATTTGGCTGTTTGACCTGCTGGCAACATTGGTAGCTGATTAGGGCCTGCTCCCATGGGGAGACCTTGCATGATCGGCATCGGAACGTTCTGAGAAACGAACCTCAAGATTTGGTCGGTGGATGTCTCGAAAATTTTATAAAGGTTTGTTGTCGAGAACGATATTTGCATCAATGCATGATAGCGGGCAATGGCGTCTGACAGGGTCGGATCCGAACTGTAGTCTGTGATCACCAGCCGCATGTCGGTAAGATCCTTGCTATTCAGGGATCGACCGTGGGTCAGCCATCTCCGATGGTCGCCAAGTTTTCCGGCGATCTCCTCTGCTCGCTGAACCTTCTCTTCGTCAGTTACAGGTTGGCCCTGCTTTGAAGGGTCGGTGCTATGAACAGTCCAAGTCTTGAACTTGTACTTGACTAGCCATTCTCGAGTGAGACGCTTTGCAAAGTCGAGCGCGTTCTGCGCAGCTTGCAATTCTCCTGGTGAGATTCCTTGCAGCATGGGTATGTAGGCTTTGTTAAGCACGCCTGTCGTGTCAACTTCGGTCTTTATCTTTTCGAACGATTCCAACAGCGCATCCGCGGAAAATCGCTTTCCTTGCCAGAGTAGTTGTGCGTCGATAGGTCCGAGCGCAGATGAAGGTCCCATGAGGATTTCATCTGCAGCCATCGTTAGGAGGGTTCCGGCACTTTTCGCCCAACCGGGTACTATAACCGCTAACTCTTCATATTTCCCATGGAGCAGCCGAACGATGTCCTCTACAACTTCGCCTGAGCCGCCTGGCGTCTCAAGGATCAAATCTAGTCTTTTACCACCGAGGTTGGTGACGAGATCGTTCAGCGGTGCCAGATCGGAGTACTCTATCGAAGTTCCTGGAACACCTTTCCCTATATCTGCCGCAAAGACAAGGACATCGCTACCCCCTCTTGCCTTCGAAATTCTTAACAGCTGCTTCTTGCGTTCTTGACCCAACAGTTGAAAATTACGTGCCAAGGGCTGGTTCAGGTACTCGCCGTATACGCCCATTGATGGGTTTCTCCATTTGCACAGGAAGCTGATGGTGGACGTGACAAGCATCAGCTGTTGAGAACGCTAAGTCGACAAAAAACGAAGCTTGTCTGCTCAATTGTGAACGGCAGCGGGTGAGTAGGCAGGTTCCTACGGCTAGGGACTGAGATATGGGAAATGCGAGGACTCAGTCCGCGCCTTCTTCTTTTATGGGGTCTTGGTGGCGTGGCTGAAGGCAGGCCCTTCCGGGGGCTGGGTGCGGGGCAAGGGCAGACGCAGATTCCCTGCGGGAATGACAAACCAAAGATGCGAGGGGCAAATGCAGGTCCCTCGACTGCGCTCGGGATGACAACCAAAAGGGCGAAGGGCAGATGCAGGTCCCTCGGCTGCGCTCGGGATGACAAATCTGAGGCGGGGTATGACGGCGAAGGGCAGGGCAAACGCAGATTCCCTGCGGGAATGACAAGCAAGGGGGGCAGGGGCCAATGCGGGGGTTCCCTCGGCGGCGCTCGGGACAGGCTCTTCGCCTGCGGCTCAGGATGACGGCGGTGGGCGAAGGACGGTCTGTCGCTACGGGAACTGGAAGAGGATGCCGGTGCTGAGGACGAGGGGGTGGGTGGCGTAGAGCTGGCCGCGGGCGCGGCCGTAGCTGGCGTCGATGGCGCGCCATTGGATGTGGTGGTACACCTTCACGTCCACGCCGCCGACGGCCTGGAGGCTGCCGCTGGATTTGTCCTGGCGGAGGATGCCGACGCCTTCGCGGAAGTAGGCGAGGCCGACCAGGCCTTCGGCGTAGGGGATGATGCGGCCGCGGATGGGTTTGGTGGCGACGCGCGGGCCGAACAGGCCGTAGTCCAGGCGCTCATCGGTGTAGGCGCCCTGGACGTTGCCGGTGCCGGTGATGACGCCGCGGAAGTCTGCGCCGAACACCACGGGTGTGTTGAGGGTCTGCACGTAGAGGCCGAAGGTGCTGCCGTAGAGGTTGTTGGTGTTGTTCACGCGGAGGCTGTCGCCGGAGCCGGTGAAGTAGACCCCCCACTGCTGCGCCTGCGCGGGGCGGGTGGCGAGGATGAGAACAAGTGCGGCCAGGGCCGGCAGGAATCTGTGGGCCATGAATCTGGGAACAGCGAAGTTGTGCATCCATACCCCCTCTATCAAGATACTAGACGGCGAAGGGCGCGGACTAAAGTCCGCGCCCTGGGGATTGGGGTGATGACCTGTGAGACCCGACCCTGAAGGGTCGGGCTACCCGATCGTGCTGGGGCCACATGGTGCTGGGTTCGTGCGGTGTTATTGCAGCAGCGGGCCGCCTTCGGCGGGTGTGGGTTTGGGGTCTTCGGGGGGGATGACGGTGGCGCTGGCGACCTTGTCGTCGGTGTCGAGGTCGAGGAGCTTGACGCCGCTGGTGCCGCGGCCGGCGGCGCGGACGCTCTTGGTGTCGATGCGGATGATCTTGCCGAACTGGCTGATGACCATCATCTCGGTGGTGTCGTCGACGAGGGCGATGGCGGTGACCTTGCCGATTTTGGCGGTGGTCTTCATGTTGATGACGCCCTTGCCGCCGCGGGACTGCAGGCGGTACATGTCGACGCCGGTGCGCTTGCCGTAGCCGTTTTCGGAGACCGAGAGGATGAGGCAGGGGGTGAGGCCGAGCTTTTCGTCGAGCTTGGCGAGCTTCTCCTGCACCTCGTCGGAGACGGCGGGCGCGGCGGGGGTGTCGTCGGTTTCGGCGAGGGCGAGCGGCTGCGCGGCGGCGGAGTCGTTGGCCTCGTCGAGGACCTTTTCGACCTGGCTGGTGAGGCCGGCGGCCTTGGCGCGGGCGAGTCGCTGCTGGTTGCGGGCCTCGTTGGAGGGCGTGACGGCAGCGCCGATGACGTAGTCGCCCTTCTTGAGGTTGATGCCGCGGTTGCCGAAGGCGGGCCGGCCCATGGGGCGCAGGTCCTGCTCCGGGAAGCGGATGGCCATGCCCTCGCGTGTGGCGAGGAAGATGACCTGGTGGCCGTCGGTGATGCGCGCGGTGATGAGTTCGTCGTCTTTGTCGATGCCGATGGCGATGATGCCGCGGGCCATGACGTTGGAGAAGTCCTTGAGCGGGGTCTTCTTGACGGTGCCGTTGCGGGTGGCGAAGAGGACGAACTTGTTCTCCTCTTCGAGGTCCTTGACGGGCAGGATGGTGACGACCTTTTCGCCGGGCTGCAGGTCGCAGAGCGAGGCCATGGCCTTGCCCTTGCCGGCGGCGCCGACGTCGGGGATCTCATAGACCTTGAGCCAGTAGATGCGGCCGGTGTTCGTAAAACAGAGAAGGTAGGCGTGGGTGGAATCGATGATGAGCTGGGCGACGAAGTCCTCTTCGCGGGTCTTCATGCCGAGCCTGCCCGTTCCGCCGCGGCGCTGCTGGCGGTAGGTGGAGATGGGCGTGCGCTTGAGGTAGCCGGTGTTGGAGACGGTGACGGCGACCTGCTCGTCTTGAATGAGGTCTTCGAGGGTGAGCTCGGTGGACTCGTCGAGGATGGTGGTGCGGCGGGCGTCGCCGTACTTGTCGCGGATGTCTTCGAGCTCCTTGGTGATGACCTTGCGGAGTTTCTTTTCGCTGGCGAGGATGGACTCGTACTCGGCGATGTTGTCGCGGACGGCGCGAAGCTCGTTGAGGAGCTCATCGATGGAGAGCTGGGTGAGTCTGTACAGCTGCAGTTCCAGGATGGCGTCGATCTGGCGGTAGCTGAGGATCAGCGTGCCGGCGCTGCTGTTGGCGAGCTGGGCGGAGACGCTGCCGCCGTTGAGGTCGATGGCGTACTTGGCGGGATCGAGCGAGACGCCGGCGAGCTCTGCGCCGCGGAGCGTGATGGAGCGGTTGGAGAAGTAGGCGAAGAGGTTCTCGCGGGCGTCGGCCCGGGAAGAGCTTTGGCGGATGATGCGGATGACCTGGTCGAGGTGGTCGAGCGCGATCTGGTAGCCGAGCAGGACGTGCTCGCGCTCGCGGGCCTTGGCGAGCAGGAAGGCGGTGCGGCGGCGGACCACATCGATGCGGTGTTCGATGAAGGCGTGGATGGCGGCGGGGAGCGGCAGCTCCTTCGGCTGGCCGTTGTGCACGGCCAGGAAGATCATGCTGAAGCTCTCCTGCATCTGGGTGTGCTTGTAGAGCTGGTTGAGGACGATCTCCTGCTGCGCGCCGCGCTTGAGTTCGATGACGATGCGCATGCCGTCGCGGTCCGACTCATCGCGGACGTCGGCGATGTCGTCGATGACCTTCTCGTTGACCAGCTCGGCGATTTTCTTGATGAGGTTGGACTTGTTGACCTGGTAGGGAATCTCCTGGACGATGATGGCTTCGCGGCCGCCGGAGATCTGCTCGCGCGCGCATTTGGAGCGGATCATGAAGCGGCCGCGGCCGGTGCTGTAGGCGTTGCGGATGCCGCTCTTGCCGTAGAGGATGCCGGCGGTGGGGAAGTCGGGGCCGAGGACGTGCTCAAGCACGATGTCGAGGTCGGAGCGGGTCTCGGCCTTGTCCTTGCCGAGCAGGGCGATGGTGGCGTTGAGGACCTCGGTGAGGTTGTGCGGCGGGATGTTGGTGGCCATGCCGACGGCGATGCCGGTGCCGCCGTTGACGATGAGGTTGGGGAAGCGCGCGGGCAGCACGGTGGGTTCGACGGTGGACTCGTCGTAGTTGGGGACGAAGTCGACGGTGTCGGAGTCGATGTCGGCGAGCATCTCGCCGGCGAGGCGGGTCATGCGGCTTTCGGTGTAGCGCATGGCGGCGGGCGGGTCGCCGTCGACGGAGCCGAAGTTGCCCTGGCCGTCGATGAGCGGGTAGCGCAGGGAGAAGGGCTGCGCGAGCCGGACCATGGTGTCGTAGATGGCGGAGTCGCCGTGGGGATGATAGTTGCCCATCACGTGGCCGGTGACCTTGGCGCTCTTGGTGTACTTCTTGTTGAACTGCAGGCCCATCTCCTGCATGCCGTAGAGGATGCGGCGATGGACGGGCTTGAGGCCGTCGCGGACGTCGGGCAGGGCGCGGCCGATGATGACCGACATCGAGTAGTCGAGATACGACCGGCGCATCTCCTCCTCGAGGTTGATGGAGTTCATGAAGAGCGCGCCGGGGCCGGTGGGGGCGGTCGGGGCCGCCTGCGCCATCGCCGCCGGCGGCCGGCGGATTGTTGGAGTTGGCGTCCTGCGGAGAGGGGGGCTGGAGCGGGAGTTCGGGGTTCGGATCGTCTGCCATTCAGGCTTCATTATAGAAGCTTTGGCGGGGGAAATCCGGGGTGGTGGGGGGTGGTCGGTGACCCAGAGCAGAGGCAAATGCGGGGGGCTATGGCCTACGGTTCAGAATGACGGCGGTGGGGGCGAAGTTGGCTGGGAGTTTAGCCCAAAAGGGGCAGAACCGGCCCCTGGAGGGGGTAGGGTTCGACCCCGGTGGGGGATACCGCTGGAACTGGGTCTGCATCTAAGGTTTGCTCATGGCCATTTCCGGCCATGTACGGTACGAGACATACCCTGAAATTTTGAATGAGGCCCGGCCTTCGAGTTGAGACTTGTTCTCGGCGAGGGTCGTCAAGGAGAGCAGTCTGGCTATGCAGTTACAAATCATTGAACTCATTCAGATGGCGTTGCTGATTGCCTTCTTCTGGCTACAGCAGCGCCGCAGCGGCGAGCGGACCTACCGCTTGTGGTGCCTGGGCTGGCTGTGTGTCCTCGCCAGCTATGTGGTGTGGATGCTGAAGCCGGCCGGGGTGCTGCCGCGGCAGATGCAGTTCGCGGTGCGCTACGATCTGAGCTTGCTGGGCGCGCTGGTGTTCCTGATGTCGCTGCTGCCCCGGGTGCGGCAGCGGGGCACGCTGATGCTGGGCGTGGCCGTGGGCCTGCCGGTGGTGGCGGTGCTGAACGTGCAGGAGTTCCAGCCGGTGCCCAAGGTGTGTGTGCTGCTGGCGGTGAGCGCCTGGCATGTGTATGGCCTGTGGGCGGCTGAGCGGCTGTTGCCGGTGTTCTGGGTGCGCCGTCGCCGGCTGATCCGGGCGATCGTGGTGGTGTTTGGTTTGGGGCTGCTGGCGCACGTGTGGCGGTACACGGGCGGCAACCCGGACCTGAGCGACTTTGCGCTGGCCGAGGTGATGCTGTGCGCAGGCGTGCTCTATGCGCCGGGGCAGGGGCGGCGCAGCCTGGCCAGCGTCGCCGGGACCCTGGGCTTCGCGGTCTGGGCGTCGTTTTACATGGTGGGGATGCTGCTGCAGCTGCTGGGCCACTGGGGCGCGCTGCACATACTGTACGGCTTCTGGAACCTGCCGAAGTATTTTGTGGCCTTCTCGATGATCCTGAAGGTGTCTGAAGACGCGCGCGAGCGGCAGTCGGGGCTGGCCGAGCAGTTCCAGCAGATGTATGAGGACTTTCGCCTGTTGTATGAGCAGCACCCGCACCCGATGTGGATCTACGACCCGCAGACGGGCCGGCTGCTCTCGGCCAACCGCGCGACCGAGGCCACCTACGGCTATGCCGCGATCGAGCTGGCGGGGATGCCGCTGGGGCGGCTGGAGCTGCCGCGGGACGCGGAGTGGGAGGCGATGGAAGCGGTGTTTCCGTCGCCACCGGACGGCCGGCGCTCGCGCCACCGCCGCAGCGACGGAACGCCGGTGTGGGTGAATGTGTATGAGCGCGATGTGATCTTCCAGGGCCGGCCGGCGCGGGTGGTGCTGTCGCGCGACGTGACCGCGCAGCTGGAGAGCAATACGGAGCTGGCGCGGCGGGCGCAGCACGATGAGCTGACCGGACTGCCCAATCGGCTGCTGCTGGTCGAGCGGGTGGAGCAGTGCCTGGCGCGCAGCCGCCGCGACCGGCTACGCAGCGTGCTGTTCACCATCGATGTCGACCACTTCAAGCGGGTCAACGACACGTATGGCCACCTGGTGGGGGATGCCTGCCTGCGTGCCGTGGCCGAGCGGCTGAAGAGCAGGATTCGACAGGCCGACACACTGGCGCGCACCGGGGGCGAGGAGTTCATGGCCATGGTGGGCGGGCTGCAGGGCGGCGAGCGGACGGACGTGGGCACGGACGCGCGCAAGGTGGCCGAGCAGCTGCTGCACTGCTTCGATGAGCCGCTGCAGTGCGAGGGGCGCAGGCTGGCGGTAACCATCAGCATCGGCGCGGCGGTGTATCCGGAGGACGGCGAGGACATGCTGACGCTGCGCCGGCGCAGCGACGAGGCGCTCTATACGGCCAAGCACCTGGGGCGCAACCGGGTGGTGTTCGCCAGCGAGATGGAGACGCAGATCGGCGAGGCCGAGGCGCTGGCCGCGGACATGGAGGCCGATCTGGATGCGCTGCTGGATATGGGGCCTGCTGCGGGCGAGCTGACGCGGTGAAGCCGGCTGCCGGGGTTGGCTGACCGCAGGGTAGGTGGCTAAGCCTGTGAACAGGGTGTGGAAGAGCCGTGGGAAGGCTTCGGAAAAGGGGGCGGAAGAGCGCAGGAAAAGCTGTGAAGAAGCTGTTGCTGGGCTGTGGGCGGGGTTCAAGGCGTCCTAAGGGTACCGGGAAAGGCACATTTCGGGCGAAATTGAGGTTCTATTCTCCGCTTCGTTACAGAACGTTCGCATAAACCGGGCACTCTGGATACAGTTTGCAAAGACCCCTCGGAGGATGCGTGCCCATGCAGCCGAAGTCACAGATTACCAATAACTGGCGAGATGTGGATGCCCCCTCGAGCTACATGACCGGGGTATCGCTGCACAGCCATACCAGCGTCTCGGAGGAGACGCTGGGGTTCATCCACGCGATGTTCGTGGTGATGCCTGGTTTGAAGCGCATCTTCGACCATTATGCGAAGCGGTCCAGCGTTCATGGGATCAAGCTCGATTTCGACCGGGCGAACTGGCGGCCACCGCTGCAGCCGCGCATGGCCTATGACGTGGAGGCCAAGCAGATCCAGCGGCTGAACCTGAACTCGCTGGTGTCGATCACGGACCACGACACCATTGAGGCGGCGATGCTGCTGCGCACGGTGCCGTCGTCGCGGCACATCCCGGTGAGCGTGGAGTGGTCGGCGCCGTACGGCATGACGACCTTCCATCTGGGCATCCACAACATTCCCAGCAAGGACGGCACGGAGTGGATGCGGCGTCTGGAGGCGTTTACGGACTCGGCGCGGCCGAAGCTGGCGATCGGGCAGGGCCATGCGCCGTGCTCGGCGGAGAGCGATGCGCGGCTGATCGCGATGCTGCGCGAGCTGCATGAGATTCCGCAGGTGCTGATCGTGTTCAACCACCCGCTGTGGGACCTGCACCAGGTGGGGCCGGTGCACATCGGCGAGGTGAAGCGGTTTGTGGCCGAGGCCGGTGAGACGCTGCACGCGATGGAGCTGAACGGCCTGCGCCACGCCCGCGAGAACCGTGAGGTCGCGCGGATGGCCAAGGAGTTCGGCCACCTGGTGATCTCCGGCGGCGACCGGCACGGGCTGGAGCCGAACGCGAACATCAACCTGACCGAGGCGATGAGCTTTACCGAGTTCGTCGAAGAGATCCGCGTCGAGCGGCGCAGCCATGTGCACTTCATGGACCAGTACAACAGCCCGTGGGAGCAGCGCATCCTGCAATCGACGCTGAATGCGATCACGGACTTCCCGCAGTTCATGCCCGGCTGGCAGCGCTGGGACGAGCGCGCCTTCCACCCGGACCGGAACGGCGAGATGCGCTCGTTCGCCGAGCTGTGGCCGGACGGCTATCCGCCCAAGCTGGTGCGGATCTGCGTGGCGCTGGTGCGGATGGGCGGCGTGAAGGGCATCGGCGCGCCGCCTGGCCTTCCCTGGAGTGAATAAGCTGGAAGCCGGCGTGGAGTGGGTGTAGTAGAGGCAGTGATTCGTGATTCGTGATCAGTGAATAAGGCAAAGACAAAGGCCAGCGTCTGCGAGACGCTGGCCCTTTTTCATGCTGAGGCTCGTGCGGTGCCCTGATTGCTGTACAGCAGCGGTTCCTGCATACCCTGGCGGGCACGCTTTTGCCTTATTCACTATTCACTAACCACTGCCTCAGCCTCATTCTGTGCCCCTACTGGGCCGGGCCTTCCCCCAAAGGGGTACATACCGAACCGCACGCCTGCGATGTACTCAGTGCAGGCAGTAAGACGAATTGGGGTCCAGCCTGGAGACGGGTCGGGCCCCTATTTTTTTGTGCCGTTTTGCGACAGGGCCGCGCGCGGGCCCGCCGCCGCCGATGGGGAGGTTGGAGGCGGACGGGCGATGAACAGAATTCTGGGTTGGATGGTGGCGATACTGGCCGCGGGCGTATGCGTGGCGGGCGTGCGGGCGCAGGCGCCGCCGAGCGCCGAGCCTGCCGCCGGGAGGTGGGCCGCCGAAGATATACGCGGCGCCAGGATTCGCGGCGAATTGTCTTTGCCCGGGCGTGGGATTCAATTATGCTGTGCCTACTACGCTGGGAACGAAGGAGCGGTCGGGAGCGCTGCGTTTCCATGGCGCGTTCTCCTGCTGCTCGACCTCACAGGGAGATGACACGGTGCGCCGATTCGGGTGGGTAGGTGTATTGGGATGTGCGTTGGCGGCTTGCCTGGCGGCCGCGCCGGGTATGGAGGCGCGGGGGCAGGCGCTGCCGACGGCGACGCGCGCCGGGAACCTGCAGGTGGGCGGGGGCTACAGCAACGCGAGCAGCGATTATGTCGCCGACCGCATCCGCGGGTTCGCGTTCTACTCCAGCTTCGACTTCTTCGAGCACATCGGCGTGGAGGTGGACTTCCACCAGTTGAACGACCCCATGCAGGGCTCGCAGTTCTATGAGCGGAGCTATGAGGCGGGCGGCCGCTACGTGCGGCGGTATGGCCGGGTGCATCCGTATGTGAAGGGGATGTACGGGCGCGGAGTGCTCAACTTTCCGCAGAGCTATGCCAACCTGGCGTACAACATGTTCGTAGGCGGCGCAGGCGCGGACATCGAGGTGACCCACCGCATCAACGTGCGCGGAGACTTCGAGTACCAGAACTGGCTCTCCGGGCCGCTGCTGCCCCACGGGCTCACGCCGACGGTGATCACGGTCGGCGCGGCGTACCACTTTGGCGGCGGCGGCAAGGTGATTGGGATTGCGAAGTAGGGGCTGGTGGATCGAGGAGAGCGGTCGCTTGCTACCGCAGTCCTGAGCGAAGTCGAAGGATACCCCACACTTTCGGGATGAGACCCCGAAAGGATGGGCCACCCGTCCGCGTAGGGGAGAAACCTGCATTTTCGCGGCTGCACACGCAAAATGCAGGTCCTTCGACTGCGGAACTCGCGATGAGGCTGCGAGTTCCTTCGCTCAGGATGACAATATTCCATGGTCATATTTCCATGTTCATCATTCCATGGACATATTTCCACGTTCATCATTCCATGGTCATCGACAATTGGACATAGTGCGCGATCGCTAATGCGGGTCTAGCCTTCGGGTTGGGGGTCGAGAGCGTCGGGCTCGCGGATGTCGATGTGGGTGTTGGTGAAGGGGCGCTTGAAGAAGGTGGTCCAGAGGTAGTTGATGGAGTAGCGGGCGGCCATGGTGAGCATGCCCTCGTTCTTGAGCCGGCGGGCGGAGGAGAACATCTTGAGGTCGAAGGTGAAGCGGACCTCGCCGACGTCGTGCAGGCGGCGGGCGATGTCGGTGTCTTCGCCGTAGAAGGTGATGGCGGTGTTGAAGCCGCCGATGGCGGCGAGTGCGTCGCGGCCGGTGACGAAGTTGCCGCCCTGCACCATGGAGCCGACGCGGAGGATGTAGCGGTTGATGGCGTAGGTGGCCCAGGCGGTGAGGTAGAAGACGTGGACCAGCACGCGCTGGCGCGGCGTGAGGTCGTAGTAGATGACGGGGCCGGAGAAGGCGACCAGGGGCCGCTTGCCGGGGGCGGTGGGCTCGGCGAAGGCGGCCAGGACGCGCTCGACCCAGCCGGGGGTGAGGCGCGAGTCGGAGTCGACGTGCGCGACCAGCTCGCCGGAGCTGGCGGCGAAGCCGGCCTGGCGGGCGAAGGTGAGGCCCTTGCGCGGCTCATCGACGACGGTGACGCCAGGGAAGCTGAGGGCGACCTCGCGGGTGCGGTCGGTGCTGGCGTTGTTGACGACGATGATCTCGGTGGTGCCCGCGGGCAGACCGCGGGTTTGTTCGAGAATGGACTCGAGGCAGGCCGGAAGATAGGCCTCTTCGTTGTACGCGGGGACAACAAAACTCAAACGCATACAGAAGAGCTTAGCCAATTTCTGTTTCAATCTGCTGAATTTGTTAATTCCCGCGCAGGAGGGTGCCGGCCGAGGTTCGGCGGCGGGGGTTGGCGCGCGGCCGAGGGCGCGGGCCTGTCGGGACCCGGGCGGGTAGGATGGTTTGTGATGATCGCTGCACGTACATGGGCGCTGAGAGGCTGCGCACTGCTGGCGTTCGGCCTGGCGGCGGGTGGGCAGTCGCCACGGCCGGTTCAGGCTGGGGCGGGCTGGCCTGTGTATGGCGGCGATGCGGGCGGCACGCGCTTCTCGCCGGCCGGACAGATCACACGC
>Ga0209208_10004038_pt1 | contig 20925 bp, 20 predicted proteins | sample S1TSphfallax_3_FD_187694 | JGI IMG/M metagenome (GOLD analysis project Ga0209208, IMG submission 187694) | Host-associated microbial communities from peat moss isolated from Minnesota, USA - S1T2_Fd - Sphagnum fallax MG (SPAdes) (version 2) | ecosystem: Host-associated > Plants > Peat moss >...
GCACATCAAATATTTATTTATTTTAGGAAATGAGGTTTGGCAGTTTCAAATTGAATTTTAAAGAATTTTAATAGTTGAAGGACAAGTATGCAAAGTACACCTTGCATTGTGTATTTGTGTGTGTAAACCCTAAACCCAATGGTCAGGACAGGAGTTCAATTCTCACCAATTTTGGCAACTGGCAGTGAGTATTTTTATTTTATTTTTTGGCTAGACCTTTTGTGAATATTTTTTGCTGAACATTAGTTGTGGGTATAGTATCAGGGTTGCATAACAGAGTGAAATTGACTAACAATAGCCATTATGAAGAAGTTTAAGGCAATGAAGGTGCCACAACTTGCAAGGGACAAAGTGTTTTCTCACACATTATGTTTGCTTGATTAGGTGTAATTTCCCAAGTAAATACTGCAACACTTTTGCTTGCATGCAGTTCCCTCTTCAATGATAAATTCTGTCACAGTCCACAACAGAAAGTTTCTCCTCCTGTGTGCAAGAATGGTTTGATGATATCTGCATTTCTATCCCTCACACCGCCATGGGTTGGTTGATCGATATACTGGCATTCAATGCACAAAAAACTACTTGAAATTCATGCACACAATCTTGTCATCTTGATGTTTGCCACATGCAAGCCCTGAAGGAGAATACAGTTTCTGGTTGCTAAGTGCATATTATCAATTTGAGCACAGTGATCTAATTATGATTGTGACCAGGAGCACATACCCACCTCAGTGACTTACTTGTACTTGCATCTTCTCAAGGTTGGAATGACATTTTTCAGGTACTTATCTTGAGTTTATGCTTGTGTTTCTTTGTGGCAAGTTTAGGAACATCACAGACAAATGATGTGTTGCAGTACTTTGAAATATCCATCTTCTAGCAACAGTGCTGGAACTACACTAATTACATTGTCGCAAATCATGTAATAAACCCACTTTGTTGCAAAATTTCTCTGGCCTTACATAATTCACAAAGCTAGAAATTGGATTCCCACATCAGAAGAGTGCTACACACATCAAGCAGTAGATATCAGAACATGTTCGAATGCCTCAATTCAACTTTGATCCTGCTGAAGTAAACAAAGCTAATAGTTTCCTCAAACTTCCACATAAAAATTACAACACCACTGTCAGGTAGCACAAACTCTCAGAATCAACTCAAATGGAGTACAGAATTTCTGTGTCCATGCAAAAAACTTGTTTTCTATTCAGTTCCTGTCAGGTTCTAGTCCACTCAAAAACTGGGTCACCTTTTAATCAGTGCTATAGTTGGCAAGACAACAGCAAACTGGATATCAGTGTTCCCTGACAGGCTAGCCGTAACAAGGGCCTATCACAAACCCTAGTTTTTTTTTGGCACCCATATGGCCCGGAAAACTAAACTCTAGCTGTAAATCTATTTCTGGAATGCTGACACTACCTTCTAACTTGTACAGAAGACAATTTTTGTTAAGTCTGGTTCAAACTTCTCCTATTCACAGAATGCTTTCCTGGCAAATAATCATGTGATTCCATATCTGCTGTTTGTTCGATTTCATCCTCTTCTCTTTCATCCCGCTTCTCATTGGGAGCTATGGATATTCGGTAATTTGCTGCTGCAGAGTGTGCCCACTCTTTGAATTCTGGCGACTCAATCAGGTCATCAACAGCCTTCTCAGTAATAGCTGTTGCCTTGTACTCCTCTTTGCTCAATGGCCTCATGTGAAGAGAGTTGTGAAATGTGGAGTAGAATGAATTCTGTTGATGTTTTGAAGCTCCATCTTGTTTTTGCACTGTGCCAGCAAAACACCACAATGATGGCGTCAGTCAAGCAAGAAGGGAACCTATTCATAACACATTTCTTTCAGACCCTCTAAAGCCCTTCCTCACCCAAGGACATACAGGAATCAAATGACAACGATAAGCATGTGAGCAAGCCCCCAAGGTATCAATATCAGGATCTGAATTGCAGTGCTTAGAAAATGTTTTACTGTTGTCAAACAATGCAATGCAGTATTGAGGACTGAAAGCCAGTTCACCTGGGAAGTTGCAGTTTCAATCTGATTTTGAACAAAACATCCTTAAATTCAATCAAAGGCAAGTTCACCACACCAGAGTATACTGTATGCTAGCAACAAATCAAACATAGGAAGCTTACACACCGTGAATGGCATACAGGAGGCCATGCAGAAGCATAGAATGGGCAATGACAGGAAACTGAAAAAAACATTACCACAAACACTGCTCTTTGAGACAGCAGTAACTTGCTCCCACAAGGCAAGCCCCTGTTTCCCAAGTAAATGTCTGTGCTTGTCCAAGTTGGTCTTTTCCATGTACTGCATCTTCCCCTGCTTCATGGCATGAAGTGATGATGGTCTTGGCACAGCTGACCTAATAAACATAACAGCCAAAAAAATGGCAAGCTCTTCAATGAGGTTGAGCACTATTGCAGGTTGCATGAACTCATATTGAGAAAGTGGGTAAGGACCACACTACGGAAACAAAACTTTTTGATAACATATTTCCCCAAGAACAAAAACTTGATCTATGCCAGGCGGTGCTTGTACCTGGCTGTTATACAAGCAGAATGCCATCAAACTCAACAAGAATTATTTGGACAATGCTTTAACTTTGCAAGATATGGAGAGAACAGAAAACTACCTGCCAGTATCTTTCTTTGTGCTCCCAAGCATCCATTCCCAGAAGGATATAATGTAACTGCAACCAGTCAAAGACCATCACAACAAGGAACTTTTGTGCATCAAACATGAAACTGACAGGTTGTTCTGCTCTTCCTCCTTTCTGATTTTTGGATGGACCTCACTAAGACAGTATGACCTCAAATCCTAGATATCCCACTGGAGTTTCAATACAGACAAGAACTTACAGCATGAGAAACTGACCAGTGATCACACAGCTGCTGAGAGATAGGACAACTAGATCAGCACCCATAATCCAAGGTTCTCACCAACCAAACATGGCAGGCTGAGACTGCAGGAGGAGGAAAGACTTACTCTGACCAGATGCCATGGAAAAACTCTGCAAGCTCAATGTTTTCAAAGGGAAAATTCCCAGCCAACCATGCAGTAGTCAACCCCATCAACAGTGCCAGTATTGCAAACAATGGGTCATGTGAAGTCTGCTCATGCATACCAACATTGTCAATACAAGACAAGCTAATGTTAGAAATTCTATATAGCACAGATGGAAATAAAGCTAGACATGAATCAATATTCGTAGTGGACCACAAGATACACCTAAGGCAGAGCGCCTACTCCACATTGGATAACTAACATGCAGGGAGAAACAGATCACTCCCTGCACTCTTTTATCAGTTTTCAATAACCATTGATAGGCAGTGAAGTCCCCAATTACTCAAAAAGACAAGCATGCATACTGAATTTCACATAACCAAACTGGGAAGAGGGTTGAAGAGGGAAAAAAAAACATTAAAAACGCAGCTCCTACCAAAGGAGTCTACAAATTGGAGAGACAAAACATTGCCTCAAACAAAAGGAAGGGTAGAGAGATGGAAAGGACCTGAAGTAGCATTACACAACCAACAATGCGGATTGCCCATTTCACAAATGTGACAGTTCCAGCATCTACTCTTCCATCTTCAGAGAGGACAAGTTTTCGGACTCCCCAGAAACCCAACCATGCTCCCAGCAGCCCGATTGCCACTGCAACAAATATTGCAACCTGCCAATAATGTTGACTTCATGTAATAGGGAAAATCCTGACAATCCAGTCAATACCACAGATAGACCAACCCAAGAAGCTGAACAGTAAAGTTACGAGCAAGCAACAATGCAGTCAGCATATCACAGATCAACTGATTCAAGCTCTGTAAAGTAAAGGTTGGGAAGTGTACAGGATTGAACATATTTTCACCAAAGCCAAGCTCCTGTAGAGCAGTTGCAAGAAAGCCACCAATGTAATTCAGCACTACTGTGCCCAGTCCCACCTGCCATCCCCTCCCATAACCAATGATCCTTCAACACGCCTCTTTGTCAAGCCAAGTCAGATAGTGTAAAACAAAGACAGTCAAGAGAAATGTAGAAACATATTTGGGAAATCTCTTACCATTGAACCATAAAGGACAAGGTACATTGTGCTCTTGCGGCCAGTGGGAAGCAGCTTCATACCCTGCATCAAACCCATAAACACATCACTACTTTACCCCTCACCACATACGCAATTATGTTCAATTATATATTCAATTATTTGCAGAGAGCATGCCTGAAAACATCAAGCCACTGAAAGAGAGGGATGACAAGACCTGATAAAGGAGAACAAGGACAACAAAGAGAACACCCAGAGTCATAGCACTGCTGTAATAGAATGGCACCCAGCTGCTTACTACTGGGGCCACCAGTAATAGTGTCATCCCTAATGCCAAAAACACCAGCCGATAGGCACGTTGCTCTGGACCCAAGAAAAGCCATCAATCAGTATATTGCTTGCTTTACAAGAGAGTGAACAAGAAAAGAAGAGCAAAAAGTATTGTTGTGGAAGGAAGGATAACACAAACCACAGGTGTCTGATTCTTATATTATGATCTGCTCATGGTTGTCTGCAGGTCTAGGAAGTGAGTCTGACCCAAAAGAGGATTGACACAAAAACTGAAAAAAAAATCAAGTTTGGCATTGCACCTTACATTGATCAAAACCAGAGTTCATGAAGAAGCAAATTACAAACTGTACAAAGAGAGAACAAATTGAAAAAGAATGATGAGGACAGCAACCATACCTTCTAGAACAGAAATGTCAAGTAAAACATCTGAATGTGAAACCCCTGTTCGGACATCAAGAAACTTCGTCTCAAAAGGTGACATAACTCCTGTCCATGACAAATCTTTTTGTAACAGCTGCCAGCTTTCCTTGGGACACTGTGCAAGGCCTAGTGACGAATTCCTGCAAAGTACCATTGGTAATCAGGATTTCACAAACAAGTCCTCCTACGTACTCAAAAACGAGACACCAAATTGTGTATAAAATGTCTATCATAGCTGAAGAGAAAAGCTCTGGTTTCCACATAGTGAAAGAAAAAAAAATGGTAAGAGGAGACAACTGTTTTGGAGCTGATTGCAGGAAAATATGCAGTGTATGGAAACTACATGTAACACCACAAATTGATCAGTGTGTTGCAAATTGCTCATCCATTCACATCAGGAAGCACACAATTTACTCAGGTACACCTGGTTGACTCACTTGTGGAAGCATACTTCCAATTTGGCAAGAGAGGGATGTACTGCATCAACTGTTACCAACATGGTGTCTGCAAATTTGTGATAATTCTTTGACCGTGACTGCCCAGGAATCCGTACTCGGGCACATGCAACAAGCTCACCAGGTTTCATCCCAGGAGAACTTTCCACATATTCACCAACCTGAAGCATCCGCAATGTAACTGGTTCACCTACAGCAACATCTGCACCCAAGGTCGAAGCCACCATAACAAAATTACATCACCTTTTTTTTTGACTATTGCAAGGAGAGGAAAAAACAAAAACAAAAATGGAGCATTTCTCTAGGATTTTTCCAGATCTTCTACCTGCAGGATTTCTAAATGCTATGATATTCAAAGTTGAAATGCCATCATAGAGATGCTTAATTCTACAAGTTGCAGTCTTTTAGATCATGTATGCTTTCAGAACAAGCCAAGATGCAGCGAAGACAATACCTTAACCCATACCCTAAAACCCCACACATGATGCTTGGGTGGCATTTAGAAATGAAAAGCTAGGGTTTGTGAAAAGAACAGCACCTGGAACAGCAGAAGAAGAAGAATAAGAAGAAGAAGAAGAAGAATACGCTGCTGCCGCTGCTGCTGCCGCTGCTTCTTCGTATCGTTCACCATCATAACCTCTGAAGGCAGACACCACTGATGCACAGCAAACCAGAAACAAGAGGCAGAACAAGAGAAATGACAAAGGCTTGGACTTGGGCCTCATGGTATATCATGGACATGAATCTTCTTCTGATTTTTATTTATTTTTGGCTTCTCTGATCTCCTCCTCCTTCCACCATGAGCTAGCTCTCTGCAACCATCCCTGACACCAAAACTTCTACCAAACCTAGTACCAAAAGAGATTCAAAAACAGATGGACTGACCCAACACCTGCTGGTTTCCTGCTGATTTTCTTTCTCTCCAAAGTTCCAAGGAGCTACGAAGTTTCACACATCCTGTGGCCGTGAGCTCCAGATTTGTACTCTACAAAATCACTCCCAGTAATTTCAGTGCCGGACAGAACACCCACCCCACACTTCCCCTTCATTTTCCTTCTGCAAAACTGCAAACCCTAAATTTTCCTCCCTCCAATTTGCAGCACTCAAATCACTGAAACCCTAAAATCACTGAACTATTGTGCGTCCCCAAAAACGACAAGCTCAAAAAATTCAGTCCAGCAGTAGAAGGGCCTATCTTGGGAGCCTTCCAGGTTTTGAGGTACCAGGAGAAGGGCCTAGCTTGAGAACCTTCCAAGATTTGGGGTACCTTGATAAGGGCATATCTGGAGAACCTTCCGGGATTTGGGGGTACGTTTGTGTATCTTGAGGACAGCCTATCTGGAGAACCTTCAAGGATTTGGGGTACCTCAAGTATCTTGAGAAGGGCCTGTCTTCATTCCATTTCATGATTTGAAGTACCTTGAGTATCTTGAAACAGGCCCATTTTGAGATCCTTCCAGGATTTTGGGGGTATCTCGAGCATCTTGAGAAGGCCTATTATCTTGAGAACCTTTCATGCAATGGAGTACCTACATTGAGTATCTTGAGAAACTTGGGGGATTCAGGGTAAGCTTGAGTATCTTGAGAAGGGCCTCTGTTGAGAAAACTTCCAAGATTTGGGGTACTTGTCACGAGCATTGGGACCTTACAATATATAACATGCCCTTAATGTATATGCTGGCCGAGTCATGAAAGGTACCCAAACATTGGGAAGTTTTGAAACATAGGCCCTTTTCCTACTTAGAAACTTGTAAGATTTTGATTCGGATATCCTGACTGGTACCTTACAAAATATGCAAGATCTTGTACGTGGTACCTTACTGAATATGCAAGGTTTTGTACAAGGCCACCAGCTAGCAGGGACTGTACACTATGTACATCCCGTCCTTGATATATTGACCTTATGAAATGTCTTGAAATCTCAAAATGGTTTCAACAATAAGGCCTTTGAAATAGCCAAGGGAGTTTGGTGATATCTTGGATGGGACCTTACAATACAATCTCTTGTCCTTTATATATATATATATATATATACTAGTCTGTAAACCCATTTCGCAAGCAAAATGATCAAATAAGCAATAGACTAAAATGTAATATATCAAAGTCCATTTTGTCCACTTCTACCCATCAAATGAATGTTGTGTAAAAAGGCACTCTTTTTTTTCCACAACTTGTGTGTGTGTATTTTTTATTTTTTTCACACACACCAAAGGCCAAAGGCCAAAACCCAAAACCTTTTTTTTCTTTTGGGGGTGGGTGGGGACATTATTTGCAAGAGATAGATGATGGGTATATTGGCTTTTAATAATATATACCCTATTACTATCTTGGCAATTTTTCACACTAATTTATGTTTTTTTCAGAAATGTTGAAAATTTCAGTTTTTAATTAATTTATTCCCCAAGTAACAAAAAAATTCTGAAAGAAAATATTGAACATTCAAGAAAATTCTATTTGGTTGAAATGATTTTTTAAATGATTTTTTAATTTATTTGACAAACGTTTTTTGAAGCTTGCTATCAAGGTATGTGTTTTTTTTAAAAACTAATTAATTATTTGACAAACATTGGTTCAACCTACCAAGGTATTACAATATATGATATTATTATTAGGTGCAAGAATAACCCCTCAAAAACAATTTTGGGGGTATCCTAGAAAAAATCTACTTATTTAAAGTTCTTTTTTTAAAAAATGGGGTTAATAAGTGAATGCAACTTGTAGTCTTGGCTAATAAAAGGCATAGTGGTTTGTAAAAACATTCCATTTGAGTTCAATGTGGATTAAGAATCGCAATCTCTCATGGAAATATCAACGGTCGTTCGCTTTGGGTGGAGGCTCTCAAGGGACGGGGGTCAGCCAGTTACGAATTACCAAATCAAGCATGTGTGGACACTAATTATTTTATATAAATAAGATATACTGATCTTGTGCAAAAGTACTTAAATCTTGGAAGGTTTGAAAGACCCTTCTCCTATTTAACATGGACTCATAGTTCATAGTAAATACCTGATAAACATTTTTCAACATGAGGAACCAAATGAACTCTGGATTCATCCCTAGTCTCTCTCTGACAGGCACACTCAACAAAACATCATTCTTGCACCTGATGATCTTCTTTGCAATTGCAACTTGAGACTGTTTGCAAAATGGCTCTACCCCTTATGGCAAGTTCAAAACCCAATACAGTTACCAAGTGTTCCAATGATGTTTCCAATAACTAAACTCACAGTTGTTCACAGTAACACCTGGTAAAACATTCCTCAACCTGTGGAACCAAATGAACTCTGGCATTGTTCCATAGGATCCCCCTTGATGGGCAAAGCCAACAAAATACCATTCTTGCACCTGATGATTTTCTTCTCACAAGTGTACTCAAGCAGATAATTTTCATTCAGCTGAGATAGAAGCCAAGAGATTCAAAATTGCAAGGCCATTTCTTTTCTGTTGGCATCACTATAAGTGATTGTTTGATTTGCAACTTTCTAGGATGTTTACACATGCCAGATGAGCATGGTACCACTAGACAATCTAATCTGACCCAATTTCCTCTCGTGAAGCTTCTGCACTGAAAAATAGAAAAACAAAAACTTTCTTTCAAGAGGAGTAAGGTCAACTCTCTTGCTTGCTGGAATCTGCAAATTTAGTGCAGAAGTTTAGATTGCTTACTCTACTCAATACATATGGCACAGATCAGCATGCTGAAGTTCTAACATAGATCAATGATATCTGGCTTTGAATCCAGGTTATGGGTTCCTGTTTTTGCTCTGATGCCAAAAGCTTTTGGGGAGGCAAAAGATCTCACAGTGCAAATATCTTTCTCCTCTGCCAAACCTGCTGCAGCACCAAGCTTCTTGACTGGATCACTTGCCTTTACTATTTGCACCTCTCTGTGTCGGATGGGCTGTGCCTCAAGATTCTTGCCATTGCTGGAAACTAGGGAAGTGTTTGGTGGTGATGGGGTGATGACATGTGTTTGGTGAATGCCTAACAAGGCCTCTATGAGTGTGATAGCTGCATGCTTGCAGCTGTTGCTTGCATTAGCCATGGTGTTGTTGTGTACAGTCTTGTGTGCAGACATCAGCAGAATCTTGTTAGGCATCAACACACTTTCTGGATTCTTTGAAACAAAGTGTAATCTCAGTGTTGCAAATCTCAAGGGAGCCATTTCATGATTTTCATATGCAAATTACACATGTGACCCAGTAAGAAGAAAGTGTGAGGCCTTGCCTTGATGTGTTTGAGGGGGCAATACCTGAGTGCAGGAAGGGCAGCCAAAGCTGCAGTTGCAGCTATGCAGCACACACAGAGCCCTCTTCCATGCTTCAGCAATGTCCTTGAATGCCTACACAATTATAACAGTAGGGTGATTCTCATAAAGGTGTCTCTGAACAGTCCTTGGAACCTGGCAGATTGATCTGGCCATTGCCTAAACCCTCAGCAGAAAAAGGTAGAAAGACAACATAAGGCCAGATGAGGGACAAAATACAAAAAGAGCTATACCAAATGATTACCTGTTCTGAAATACCAATCCCCCCCGGGTATGCATCAAATATGAATATCTGTCATATGGCACCCAATCATGCAACCAAAAACAAGGTCAAACAGGAAGTATTTTCTTCCTAAGTATATGTTTAATTGTCTCTCTGCTTCTCTAGTTCCTGCGATGAGGTAGGAAAACCTACATTCATGTAAGCAGATGTTGCTCCCAGAGAATCTCATGACCCAAAATTCCTAACTCTTGACTGATGTCAGCAGGGCAGCACCCCTTTGTCGTTATCCTTGACACAGATAAGCAGAACAGGAAAGATGGTTGCTAAACCATTGCAATCTTGGGCACATGTGATGCATGGGATGTGGAGTTCCATTTGGTATCCAAAACTATAAGAGCTCAACAGAGTTTCATTTTGTAATTGCAGATTGGTACCTGAGGCAGTTGAGTCTGTTCATGTATCAAGACCTCTAACCCAGCAGTGTCAGTAGGATCACCTGATTTCAACACACACACAAAACACATTGAACAAGTCTAGATATACTTGAAGCATCACCATTTGTTTCTGTCTTACAGACCTCTAATGAAAAGTTGTCTGAGAAATCCACAATGTCAAACAAGTACTGGCATGTCCAAACAGTAATTAATGGTGGAATGGAACATACTCATGGTCATCGACGGGAGGAGAGAAAGGACAACACGCCTTAATACAACTAGTGCATCATATGCCAGGTTATTCAGCTTCTGCATCACATCTGCAGGTATATCCCACCACTGCAGACAAAACCACACAGCAACCTTGTGAGCATGCAAGAACACACTGATTAAAGAGTGACCTCATACAGAAGGCATGTCTGGAATCTTGGATATTGACCACATCGCCCCTCTCTTGTATGCTTTGATTGAACATAATTTGGTAAATGTCAAATATGCAAAGTCCTTGCAGTTATGAGGCTCTAGAACAACACAGGATACTGAAGAAAATGTTATTCAAACTAGTACATGCAGTAGAGTGTGAGTGATGTCCAAGCCAATGTATACCAGTCCAACAGTGTCAAACTCAGAAGGTGGATAGTCAAGCATGACTGTCTTCTCAACTCTGCTTTTTACCATGTCAATCTCATCGTAACCCAATACTTGCAATTTTACTTTGAGCTGCATACAGATCAACCAAGTTAGATAAAATTAGTGGCATGCACTGGATCTAATGTAGCTAAGGGCTTTCTAACCTACATATCTCATGCTCTAATATTGCAGAAGACCTGGTCCAATGCAGTCTCAGGAAAAAGTTCTGAAGGCATGTGGCATAAACAAGCAGAATTAGTTCTTCCGTGGTCCATTTAACTGATAGGCTTAAGACTAATTACAAAGACAATGGATTAAAAAATGGTTGAAAGAGGATTACCCTCCCAAGATGTGCACGGGTTGCTGCAGTCTTTTGAGAACTGAAATATTCCAGTATAACCAGAGAAGTCTTCTCCTTCACCTCTGCAAATATTGAGATTGAGGGAAGCTGAATAAGAAATGACACTCAACAATCTGGCATGGTGACTTGATCAGCATTCTTTCTCCATCTGTAAAGACACTGTAACAGTATGAAATACTTACCTGTGATGTGATGAACATCACTTAACTTGCCAACAGCTTGCTTCTTGGCAATATCCAACTTCACAATCTGAGGACAGACATGCCCCAAGGGAAAACTTAACTTGAAAGCTCAGCTATATCAATGTTGCTTATATCATTCTGATACTCCTTGGGACCATATTCAAATATTAACCTAAACCGTAAACCCCAATTATTCGTCAAATAATTGACTGAATGGAGGCCAAGTAGGTGAAAGGTTCCAACAATGCAGACACATACACAGGCACTTGAAATTTGTCCTAGAAAAGAAAGATCTCCAGTCTCATGATGCATGCAAAACACCCTGTTGCAAGCACTGGGCAGTAAAGAGGGGCAACAGCTGAGGAAAGTTGTGTCCTGGACTAATGAGTGACACAATAGTTGCAAGGCAAGTATCAAACCCGGTATGTATCCCGTATGTGAGGGTAAATTGCTCCTTCATACAGCATTCTCAGGGCCATTTTCTCATCCACTTCTTCAATGAGAGTGTTGGTCTCTGTCAGCAGCTGCCAGAACCCACAACTTTAGATTTTTGACACTCCATAACCTTAACATTGTGACATGTGAAATCCAGTGAAAACATGAAATGTTCTTGGATGGCACCCTACTAGTATTCTGAAAAGACATTGGTTTGTAGCATGTTAGAAGGGACTCCAAGAAGCAGATGCCTGCATGCAAACAGCTATTCTCCATCACAAGCAGAGTACAGACTGCTATAAATCAACAGTAAACCTACCTGAAAACAGTTGGAAGAAGTTCCACGAATTGAGAAATCACTGGCTGGGTTGTCATCATATCTATAAGAATATAACTGTTGCCCTTTGGGTCCCTGTTTGAACTGAAGGATTCCTTCAGTAGAAAGGTCATACCTCAATCTCTCAAAAGCATCCCCAAAGTAGTCTTGATCTTCATCTGTCAAGTACCAGTAGTGATTATCAGGGTACCCAATCAAAGGCCCATAGTCGAGTCCACTAACAATATTGGAGAACACATCTATTTCTGCACATTGTTGTGCCTTGGCTTCCCCTGAGCTGTGCTTTGGGCGTGAACCAAGTTGTCTTCCAATTAATATGCAGAAATACACTTGATACTGACTGCCGCTTGTCACAGAACAACTTTGACAAATGATAAAATGTGCAAGCCAGGACAGTAACAAAAACAGTGGGCTCAGCACAACAAAAAAAATTTCAAGCATCTAATGAGATTGTACCACTTAAAGGAAGCTCTCGGGCAGCACAAGGGAGCTGCAATCGCAGCAGGTGGGGATTGCAAGGGTTACAAAATGCATGCTCCACATCTCTTTCAAACAGCTGTAAACAGAATCAACAGGCTTACATCAGTTCTCTCTCCAGACTCTCTCAAGAAGATAGAATCTTGATCATGGAGAAATGATAAGTCAGAAAAAAATCCGGAGAGCTAGAAGAAGAAAGACATCCACTTGGACCATGTCTAGCAGTTGGGGGAGAATACCTTTTGAGGGTTCTGCATGTAGAACACATCTAGTGGCCTTCCTTGTGCCACTATGACTGCCAGTGATCTACCCTGTCGGCGACCTGCCCGGCCTGCCTGTGATCAGCATTTGCAGAATAAGAAGGGCTACTTATGATGAACCTAGGCAACTTAAATCTACTGCCTAACCACATTTTCACCCTGGATCTTGGACTGAAACCATGCTTGGAAGTAATGAAGAGGATGCATTACCTGTTGCCATAGGCTGCACACAGTGTTAGGTAGTCCCACATGCACTGTTGCATCCAGCTCACCGACCTACAAATGAAAAGTTGTCAGCTCTTTGTCCCTCAGTATTTCATACTCTTAGTACACCATGCATGCATCTTTCAAAAATACTTCTCATGAAAAACTGCATTTTCTGAGCACAACAAGATCTACTGTTGATTTCCTTACTTGGAAACCTTTACACTTTAAATCCAGTTAGCTTAGATCTGGATGAAGAGGTATCCCACAGAGAAAAGATAGTTTCATCAATTACATCCTGCACATAGAAGCATCATGCATCTTACATCGATTCCAAGCTCCAAAGCACGGGTAGTCACAAGTGCACGCAAATCTCCATGTTGCAGCCGCTGCCAATCCACAGTTCAAATTTATGTCAGCTATATGATGTAGTGTGTAAGACAGGGATTTGCAGGTGGGATTTAAAGGAGCTGCTCTCGAAATGCATATGAATAAGAAATGCAGAAAAGTCATGGCAGATAAAAGAAAGAATGGGAGGTCCAAGCTCACTCTCTCCAGGATAATTCGTTCCTCTTTACTGTAACCTGCCCTGTAGCAGTCAACCTTTTCGACCAGATCTTGTCGATGCTGTACAACAACTATTCAGTGTGAAACTTGATTTCTAGAAATACAAAGGTGAAGAGTAATTTTTTTGTCTCACTTTCTAACTACACAATATCAAGGTTCACAATCCAATTCTATTAGATGTTTCCCTTCACCAATCTTGTGTACAGAGTTGTTTCTGAGTGAAACCAGAACACACATTTCTTCATATATCTTGTAAGAAACTTGCTGACTTCAAAGAAAAGGTTTTGGGTTGCAAGCATTTTTGTACCAATTTGATCAGTTTTGCTCGAATGAGATGACAAACAATTTCAGCAAGCTTTCGAGCTTCCACAAATACCAAAATCTGCAGGTTTGCCTGGATGAGCACTGACTGCTTGGCCACAAAAAGACCCACCATTAGGTTTTGTGTCTGCCAAATAAATGATGGCAAGGTACTTGATTGCAAGAAACTTATAAGCCATTCATCTTGGCAAGTTCGAATCTAATAGAGACAAAAACATGCAAAAGGGTTTTGCCATGAAGACTTATATTACTCTCGCACAAACTAAGATCCTAAGGACTCTCAGGCAACATAAAAGAGGTAAAAGAAATTGTAGGTCTGAAGGTCATACAACGATTTTGGCAGCTTCTCTGTACGTATTTCGCTGTTGCTTTTCCTTGTTAAGAGGAGGCAGCCAACACACAACATGTTTCTCCCCAGTGGGTGCTCCAGTTCCACTGATGACTTCCATGTCCACTGTTGTAAGCCTCTTCACATGCTCCTGCAAACACAACAGACATGTATAAACTTGCTCAAATAGAATACAGAACATCTCTTGCTTTTTCTTCAGTCCCTCCATCCATTTGGACATGCTCCCTGAAAATCAATGCGTTCCATTGTCAATTGACTGTGCTGGTCAATGTTCACTGTGTGGATCACATTGGTCTAGAGAGGGAATCGACCTTAGGGTTACCAATGGTTGCAGAACAACATATGAACATGGGCTCTGATCCATAGTGGCGGGCAATTCTCAGTAGTCGACGCAATATGCAACCCTGGCACCTCATTGAGACAGTCAACCAAGCCAAGCACAATCAAGTCATCAAAAGATCTCCCTGCAAAGAAAAACTATTCAGAAAAGATCCAGAGTTCAAGAGATCAATGAAACTGAGCCTTCAGAACATCTCAAAGTCAGCTGTAACAATTTTGACCATGACTATGATTCCTGAAGCTTTTGAAGTTGCTACAAGCACATTTCTTGCTTTAAACTAATGTCAAAGTTTAGAGCTCCTTGTGTGAATCTATATCTGCTCAAGTGCTGAGTGTGTATGCAGCTTCCGCATATAACATAAGAGGAGCAATGAGGAGCAATATGCAATTGAGTGGGGTGGATGGTAAAAGATGGTAATGGAATATCTGGAGTTCAGAAGGCAGAAACTTACAACATGGCTGCCAAATACACCACGGTAGGTGTGGGCCTCATCTAGCACCACAAACTTTAGGTTGGAGAAGAACTTCTCCCATAGCTGCAAAAATCAAAATGAATCTGCCAGATGCTAAGGTGACATGAATGGGTACAGATAAAAGGAAGAAAAAAACAGAGGACAGAGACAAATCAAATGTCCAGTTTACAGTACAGGAAGCCACTGCCAAAATGCAGAATGCCAGGAATCTAATGGAAAAAGTCTGAAATGAGCATATGGTTTGAAAAGCTTTGACAAGTAAATACCTTATGGTTGGGAAGGATGCCAGAGTGCAACATGTCTGGGTTGGTCACTATGATCTAGTCATATAATCCAATAGAAGTTAGTATACAGAAGGTTCATGTTCTGACAGTTGGTTTTCAAAGCAAAAGAAACGCTTCAGAAATAAACCAGTCACTGATACAAATGCTTCTGGCAACAGACAAAGACATGTTAAGTAATGCAACAGACCTTGCCAGTCTTCCGAATACCTGCTCTATCCTCCATCTTAGTGTCACCATCGTAGCTGCCAAAGATTCAGTGCAGTCTTTACTTGAAGCAAGTCTATGACATTACCAACTCAACAACTGTGACTGGCTCACCCTACTGGACCCCTCAATTGTGAAAGAAATCATACAGTTATGATGAAAATATTAACAATGTACAGTGGAAGTTCAGAGAGCTCACCAGTAGCAATAGGAGCCAACATTGACCTGCTTGGCCATTTCAGCTGTCTATACAGGAATCATCAGGCAAATCAGTGAAAAAGTTGAAGGTGGCATTGTCATTCTGCTACTGCTCCAGAACGGGGCCACTGTCATTCAAGCTCTGGCATAAGTTTTCAGGGGAAACTTGAAAGAAACTCTTGAGGGAAATACAAGGCTGAACTTACACAAAGTTTTCAGTTGGTCACGTGCCAAGGCCTGCACACAGGAAAGGAGACTTTCTTACTTCTAGAACCTACCACGAATTTAAAGCAAAATCACAATTAAGATCCCTTGATCTGTTCTCCACACATCAATTGACATGAGCTTCTTTATCTAGTGTTATCCAGTGATGGAAGTCTCTGAACATGAAATTGCTGTGCAGCATTCCTTTGAAATATAGCTGACCATGGGCAAATACCAAGGTTACAGAGAATGGAGCATGTCTACTAGAATTTGACTCCCTGAGTACATGATGCATCAAAAAGCCTGAGCATGCCAAGTATGTGATTCAGCAAGAAACAAAAAAATCTGGAGTTCCAAAACTGTATGCAATTCTAGAACCCAAAACTTCAAAGAAAATGGAAAACCAACCAACCAACCACAATTTCCCCTTTTAGAGTGGATAAAATCAAATCTTGACCACTTCATGCATTCAGAAGCAGATGCAGCAGTGACTTGGCTCAGAACCTTCATAGCATTCTGTATGTACTCAGAACATTCTAGAAGTCTTGGTACAAAGTATGCTGGATACATTATATCTCTAGAAGTTTCTGGGTATACTCAGTAACCTAGGCAAAGTACCAATTTTGGGCTCCAAGCATGAGACTAGTGCATACTCACAACTGGGAGTTCCCATTGAGGTCCATTACCTTCATAGGAAAGATAAAAAAAGCCCTTGATTTGGGCATTTTGATTAAAGCATCCAGTACCTGCCAACCCCAGCCAACAGTTCCACTGTAATGAACTCACATGTCCACTTGAACAAGAGGGCTGGAGTTCCAAACCTCTCTCACTTTATTCAACCAGGCAAATTCAAATTCCAAGTTCAGAATCATATAGCACAGCTGGTTTTGGGGGGGGGCAGCAGCAGGCTTCAATTCTGAGGCTGATTTATCAGCTCAGTGACATTGGTAGAAAGCAGGTTACCGGGACAATGTAGGTCATGCTTTTTCCTGAAGCAGTGGGTGTTGCTGCAACAATGCTGGAGCCATTGAAAATTGTGTTGATTGCTTCAGCCTGGTGTGAGTAGAGCTGGTTGATACCCCTGCATTGTTGGCAATGAGCAAACTGTTACACCCAGAGCAAGTTTCAGGTCTCAATGCCATTGTGAACACAGTAACATCGATGAGGCAGAGCAGGGAACTGTAAAATGAGAAGCATAGCATGGTCCAGAGTGCCCTCCAGACTTGGTAGCTTAATCTGAGTGCAAAAATTCCAGAGTGGAACAATGTCACAAAGATGAATGAACCATAAACCCCAAACTGTGAATTACCTGTCACTGATTGCTTTCTGCAGCTTCAGTGGTAGCTTATAATCACACTCTGCAAATTTGGCTGACCTGTGCTCCAGCACATTAATTCAACATGAAAAAAAAATGTCAAATTTCACTCCCAGGCAAACATAGGCAACAGACATGATGTTAACAAACTGGAGATTTCTGGATTGGCTGAGAAGGTGGATCTAGTTGAAGGATCAAGTGCAGAGATCAAGTTTCAGTTGCAACACACAGAGAATGCAGAAGGGGGCTTTAATGTCCCAGAAGAGTCTGAAACTCTGGACTTACAGTACCTTGCTGCTACAACCTCAATGTGGCAAATTTGCTCCTTGGTAGCAGTGGATTTGAGCTTCAGAAGTGCTGCCATTAGATCCACACTGAGTTGAGGGCCACTTTTTGCAGTCGTGAACAAATCAAGCTCCATGTCTTCATCATCGTTGAAGGCAACGTTGGTGCTTTTCATAGACTGGATCTTGGTTTTGTCACAAGGCTTATGCATTGGACTTTGAAATGTCATGACTGGACTTTCTGATAAACTATCTGGGTCCTCCTGTTCATCTCTTCCACTGAAGTCATAAGCACCCAGCTTCTTGTTATTCAAACATGCTTCAGTTGTGACAGCAGCAACTCCACCTTCTTCCTCGGTCTTACTCAAGCGCATTTCACCACCCAGAGACCTTGGAGAAGATTTCACTTCTTCATACCTGCCATTACCATATGAACTAGCTCTAAGTGCTTTCGCTTTGTCAGTAACCTCCTCCACCCTTGTCCTGAAATCATTACTGCCTGGAGGATTGCCATCATTCTTCTCTGTACTGAGTTTCTCTGCCTTCACACCTTCCCACTTCTGTAGATCGAAACCCATGTTGCTCTTGGTTGTGGGTACTGATGCTTCTGGAAACAGAGCATCAATTTCCTCATCATCTAGACTATCAAGCCAGTAGTTCAGTGGGAAGTCAGTTTTGGAAATACCAAGAGCAGCATCACTTCCATCTTTGCATGGAGTTGGTGTTGTTGCAATTGCAACTTTCTTTTCATCAAGCTCTGTTTTGGACACATCTCTCATACTCAGTTGAGAGGAAGCTCTGTAGAGTGCTGCAGCTGCTACAACAGGAACACCTTTTTGCTTCACTGCCATCACTCTCCTCTGTTCCACACTTGCTGGTGAACCACTGCCACCACCACTGCCACCTGGATTCGAGAAATAGGGTGACCTCTTCATCACAGGGGTTTTGCATGCATCTTTACCCATGTCTGACTTGCGGTGCCCTGCTGAACTGCTTGGCTTCTTCTTCCTCTTTCTCTCTGCAGATGTCTGCAAAACAAAGTTCCAGATCTTTCAACCCACTGTCTGCACTGCATTGTGCAAAAATTGCTTCATGAAACTGATGGAACAATGGGTGCAGAAAACCTAAATTTGGAGCTCTCATTCTGCAAGACAAAACCTATTAAGTGGGTAACAGTCAAGATGAGCATTTTCTCACCAATACTAAACTATGAACATTGATAAACCCTAAACCCTAAACCATAAGCTTCTGGTTCTGACATGACAGCTCAAGGTGAGCTGCAATTTGAGGATGTGCAGACAATCTGATTTGCTGCCGAACAAAACAGCACAATTAGGAGTATGAAAGCTGAAGAAGAAGAAGGAGAAGGAATCATCTTTTGCTCCAGATATCCTCTAGTTTCCAATCTCAAGACTGTGAAAGGAGCAAGCAAAAAACAAATCTGTTGAGCAATTGGAACAAGAAGAATGGAGAGACGATGAATGGGCAGGCAGGCAATCATGTAAGTAAGTATGTGTGTAGGAGAGGAAAAAATCGCCTGAGAAGCTCGGCTTGGAGTCGGTGCAAAATCGTCATCGTCATCTTCCGAAGAAACCTCCACCACCAGAAGAGCTCCTTTCTTCATCCGCTGCCCTTCAGTTTGCGACTCCCTGCAAGAGCTGAAATCTCTTCAGGATGCAAGGAAGAATGAGAGATCCGATCTTGAGGATGCAAGGAAGAATGAGACCCAATTTTCAGAGTGTAAGGAGGAATGAGACGCAATCTTCAGGCTGCAAGGAAGAATGAGAGATCCGATCTTGGGGATGCATCAAGGAAGAATTAGATTCGATCTTCATGTGTTTGTTGCCACGGACGAGGATGTGTCGAGTCGGCCCGTGACTCCAGAAGCGTCGATCATCTCTTTCCCGCCGAATTTGATAACCGGGGAGACTGGGTTATCATCCCTCCCGCCATCATCGTCATTGTCTTTACACTTTGTACATCTTGTTAGAGACAATTTTCCTCATGCTGTGGGCTTTGTTGCAATTGTTTAGGAAGCGCTTCCTCCTACGAATTCTTCTTCTTCTTCTTCTCACCATCGAGCAGCGATTGCAAAGAGCTTGATAATTCTTCTTCTTCTCATTATGGAGCAGCGATTGCAAAGAGCTTGATAATTTTTAAAGTAAAGTTCATCATCTTCATTCGTTTGTACTTGTACAAATTGTGTAACAAGTTTCTCGTACTGTGCATTTGTTGCAAATAACTGTTGGAGGCATAGACATGCATTTCCTCCCAAGACTTCTTCTTCTCATTATGGAGCAATATTGCAAATACCCTGATAATATTGCGTCAAGCTCTTCATCATTTTCAAACTGTTTCGTACTTATTATACTACTACTTCTTGTGTCAGAAATGTTTTCATGCGCATTGGAGTTTGCAAATCTCGAGGAGGCAATGGCATTTCTTCCCAGGACTTCTTCTTCTTCTTCTTCTTCTGATCATTGAGCAAGCATTGCAAGGACATCGAGATTTTAGGGAGAAGCTCAGACTCTCCATTTCTCTTTGTACGAGGTAAGCTTCCAATGTAAACCGGGTATTAGATCCAAACCATTACCTCTCTCTCCTTTGAGTTTTTTTTTGTTCTTCGGGATTTGAACCAATACATTTTCCCTCCAAATTACCCTAGTACCTTGGCCAATTCGACACTGTTTATATTATTTACAATTTTTTTGAAATTTTCAAACACTATTTTTTCCAAATCAAAAAATATTATGAAGGAAAATAGTGAATATTTAAGAATACTTTGTTTGTTGAAATGAATTTTTCAAAATTAATTAATTATTCTATGGACATCAAGTGAAATGGCCAAGGTATTATGGCAGTGCCATGTAGGTTTAGCCTTGACTTGTCGCTTTTTGATCTTAGGTCCTTAACTAGAGGTCATTGGTCCAATTTATGATTCTCAACCAATAAGATGTTTTATTTCATTGGACCTTGGACTTTAATCCCCATCTATAGTCGCACTAAGGGTTGCTTTAAACAAGGTTTTAAAGATCAAAAGCTTAGGGACCAATTTGAAGCAAATTGAACATTGAATTAGACCTTTCTTTCACATTGAAAGAATTAAAAATTAAAAAAGGTATAATGAATGTGCTTAAAGGTTAAAGGTCCAATTTGAAAGTTCAATATCAAAAATGTGTGATTGACACGTGAAAAGATTAGGTTAAATTGTGGTTTTTTTTTTTTTTTTTTTTTCTTACTACACACAATGGATGAGTGTAGGCACAAGATATTGATGGTTCTTGTTTTTACTAAGTTTATACATTGATTGAATACAAAATGGTTGTGTTGTAACAAGTAGCCATTGGACAACATTGGAATATGATGAG
>Ga0209208_10004039_pt1 | contig 20925 bp, 19 predicted proteins | sample S1TSphfallax_3_FD_187694 | JGI IMG/M metagenome (GOLD analysis project Ga0209208, IMG submission 187694) | Host-associated microbial communities from peat moss isolated from Minnesota, USA - S1T2_Fd - Sphagnum fallax MG (SPAdes) (version 2) | ecosystem: Host-associated > Plants > Peat moss >...
TGGATGCTTCAAACCTTGAAGAGTTTAGAGATTGTCTATTGGATGACATTGACTTTCAATTGGAGGAAGAGTTTGAAATGCTAGGAGATTTGTCTATCAAACATGTAGATGATCAATGTTAGGTGATAGGTATGTAGGTACATATTATATTCCAAGCACTTTGGCAAAGTCATTATGCTTTTTTGAAGGCTGAAATGTGTTTTTTATGTGCAATGATAATGAGACAATAAACTATGACATAAACATAATTGAATCTTCAGTTTTTAGATGGTAGAAATCATGGTGCCATTAACCCCCTTTGAGCCAGCCTTCCCTCATGGCATATTTAGCAGCCATGGATGTAAAGTTTCAACAAAAATCAAACATAGGTACCCTTTGTTGGAGGATATATAAAGAAAATCATACATACCTTTTACTTAGGAGGCAATTTTGGAATATCACATATACTTTTGCCTTTAAATGGCAAAATCTAAACAAAAATTTTACATACTTTTAAAGCTTGAGGGTAATTAAAACATCATACACACCCTCTGCATTGCAGGGTGAAATTTCAACAATTATCATAATATAACCTTACCCCCCCCCAAGGCATATCTTTTAATTAAAGGATATATCTCAATGTTGTTTGGTTCTCGATTTCAAAAGGAACCTTTAATCCCCAGTCTAATTTCTAATCCGATCTTGAGATTGTTTTTTTGGATTTCTAAAACTTCTAGTTCTTGCCATTTTCACAAAGAATTTAAAGTTATTTATTCCACTTTCATCACACACACATATATATATATATAAATATGTGTAATATTAAAATTTTCAACTAGTGCACATAGTTCAAGATAGAGATCATAAAATATTGAATATGCATAACCAATAACTTGCTTAAATGTATGCCAAACTCATGCACTTTTTATACAAATTTCATTTATCTACCTAGAAAACTTGAACTAATTTAAAACAAGGTAGCACCCTTCGTTCAAATTTTAATTGATTTTTGTAAAACACCTAGCTACATGGTAAGGTTCCAACAACAGTTTCAACAAAACTCGGATCCTTTGGTTTGTAGACTTTAAAACTTGATTTATAAGTTAGATTGAAACTTGTAACCTTAGATTGCTTAAATCCCATAATCTGTCAACACTAGTGTATATATACCTTAGTGTATTTTAAAAAAAAAACTCCATATATACCCTTACACCCATGAATGTATGAAAAATCTTTAGGCCATACCAACAATAGTAATATTTACAATGAAGTAAAACACTTGGAGAAAGTTCCAAGTTTATTTATAATTCACCATATATCCATGAATATTTCTCATATTAATTTTGAGGACAACTATTATGCCTATTCCTTAGAAATGGAAGGGAAGTTATGCCTACACATAGGTGTAAGATCCTTCACAATTTTAGGGAGTAGGTGTAAGAACCCTCTCCTTCCTATGCCTCATGATCTACCTATGTTTACGACAATCTTCACCTCACTCTCTACCATGGGTGAAGGCCATGGGTGGGAACATTTCCAATATGCAAGGTTTTATCATGGATACATCAATGTCGATAATTGTCTAAAGAATGTGGTTGTAAAGTTGTAAACTAATGAAATAATCATTGTCTATATGTTTATGACTTTGGTTGTAGGAAGTGATTGCCATACAAGATAAAGCTTACAAAATTGAAGAGTTGGCTCTTAAAGACTTGGATAAAAAGTTTGAGCTTCATTTGACACTCACCCATGAATGTCTCTTGGCAATGCAAGGTCAATATGGGTTCCAAGCTTACTTGGAGATGTGTTTGGATGGAAGCAACATCAACAAGGTGGTAATAGCAATATTATTGATCTAAGCTCAAGAATCACAATTGAGGTCATTGTAGTGTAATCAATATTATAAAATGCAAATGTGATTTATTATAAGGCCTTTATTCATCTATATTGACATGAATATTATATACACTTCTTGTTAAGGCCTTTTGGAATACAATACATTTGATGTATTGTATGCAAATCATTGTTAGCTAGGTTCAAACAACTATACTATATAACTATACATTCCTAAAACACAAATAGAAAATTGTAACCCATGTTTTGAAATAAAATACTCATGATTATCACATATTCACATCTTCCACCTTTAAATTTGAAACTTTAACCATTTTCTTTAAAGACACATGTGTCTCCAAAAGCCTAAAAGAAACACAAAGGATGAAAGTGTTTTTTCCAATTCAAGGAAAGACCTTTTGGTTCATGAAAATAATTTATTGTGCGGTACTGTGTCAAATTTTTAAAGCAAAGGTACAAAATGCCCAAAGTGATTGCCCACAATTTTTTTATAAAAGGTAGTGCAAAGCTACCCAAACAACTACCTGGTATTGTGGATTGTAAACACTCAACCATGAAAGTAGGCTTGTGCAAATGGTATTGTTATATGTGATTTGCCTTGTGGGTTGCAAATTTCATGGTAACATGTCACCTTGAGAAATTACACCTCCTACCATATAAAAAGGAATTTATAACCATTAAAAACCATGAGATGAGCAAAAAGTATTCCATACGACATGCATGAAAGCTTAGTTGAGAAGCTGTTTACAGCATATGCTTTTCTTACAGGATTATACTTGCTGAATCTGCACTCTTATCTTCCTTTTCATTTTTGTCTTTCAAAAAATGAAGTAGCTCATAGTGTAATGGCTCATAGTGTTTATTGATATGTTGAACCCCATTACCCCCCAAAAAATTTCAAAACTGATCACAAATGGGGGCACTTTGAAATGTTCCATTTTAATAAAAATATGGTCCCAGGCCTATTCCCAAACAATTTCATTTTAAATCTGATTTTTTGTTGTAAATTTTTTGAACATATTATGGTGTGAACAAATGCTTAGTTGTGAGCAAGCATTGAAATGACAATTATTGCAAAGCACAACTTTTACCCATGTTTTAACTCCTTAAATCTTTGTTCAATCATAGGTGCTCAATCGATGATGGGTAGTTTTACTTTACCCCCTTATGATAAATTTTGACAAGCAACAATTCAAATAGAAAATATTCTATACCCCTTCTGACAGATTCAAACAAGAAACAATTCAAATACCATGATCCATAGTTCAAACACAGCAATAGTTAAAGTACAAAATGTTCCATGATGTTCTAAAAGAAAAAATGAAGTCCCATTTCATGCTCAAAATGTCAAACCATTAAAAAAAACATGTTTTATAATTTCTCAAATTAGGCCAGCAAACACTTAAGAAGTCAAAGGAGGTTTGAACCCTCACACATTTTTCCTTTGTTTTCAAAGCTCAAAGAATATTTGTAACCCTCCACCTAGAGCTTCCAATGTCACAAAAATTGCGCAATTTGATAAAGGAGTGGGAAAAATATGAGGTGTTTGGTGTAAGGGGTTCAATGATGAATGAATAAAAAATACATTAGAATTTCGAGCTTACAATGTTTGTTTGATTGTTTCAAACTTTGTCTTTTCAAATACAAAGAAGTTTTGTAAAGCCCTAATTGACACACCCATCAGATTTTTAATCAGTGAAAACAGACTCAAAATGAGAAAGATACAGGGGTGAAACTAAAGAGAGGTTTATAGATTTTTTTTCAAATTTTTTAAAGCAAACTATCACTCATCCTCTTTCTTCTGTATGTTTTGGGGTTGCTTCTTTAACTTCTGACACTCAAAGAACACTTGTAGCCTTCCAGTTTGTGTGTCCAATGACTTGAACTTACAGTAGAAAAACACATTTCCGCCAAAATTCTCCAAATTTTTAGTAAAAAACAGAAAAAACTTTGACATGTCCATTTTTCATGTGACATCATGGGTAGAAAACAGAAAAAAATTGTTGAAAAAAAACCACTGCTTGGGAGTTGGGATTAGGGTTTGTTTCTTCCAATTCTCAGTTGTAGCATCAATAGGGCATTAAATTGGCAGACATATCTTCTTTAGATAACAGTCCAAAATGCAGAGGAGAAGTGACTGAAAAACTGCCCTGAAACAAAACCAAAAAAAACAAAAAAACTGTGTCACACAAACTTGCCAATTTTTTGGAAATTCAAAAAATTCCGAAACCTGAAGAACGTAAAAAATGTTACGTTTTCTGAAAAAAATTCGGCCAAGATGCCAAAATTCTCCAAAAAAAAAAAAGAAAACAATTGCAGTTGGGGACTTGGGGACCGGCCTGCGTTGTCGTAACTTGTTAAATCAGTTGCCGCAGCAACAGCTGTTCAGGTGTACCTAAATTACTAGAATTTGGGAATGATTCTCGTGTCGCAGGCGAATGTTCCCGGGAACCATTCGATTCGATTGCACTTTCCCGTTGTCGTCGAAGAAACCAAATTTTTCATGTGTTGTTTTTCAGTTTACATCCAACGAGTTCGATTTCTCGCTGGCTCGCTCGGTCGATTGTTGCTGTTGGATATTGGCAACGGTGATGTAGCTGCTGATTACCGTCCGGATGCTCCTGCTCACGAGGAATCTCCATTTCTCTTCTTCCCAGGCTTGCTGTATCGTGCAAGCTTCCACCAGCTGCACAAGTTTGCAGTCTAGAAGAAGCTGGTCCAGTACAAGCACCTGACAAACCAGCAGCAGCTACATCGAGCTAATTGCTTGTTGTTTTACATTGATCTTCAACTTCACACACACATATATATATATACAATTTGGCATCATCATCTGTTGCAAAGTTCAGTAATCTTCCCGTTTGAACCACTTGCAACTGGATCCGTGTGTAATCAACCCACTCACTTAAGTAGTCGTTGTACAAGAGTCTACTTCCTGCACAAGATTGAACACACTTTACAACATAGTTCCTGCATATATATGGTTGCACACAGTTTGCACGTCCAGGAGAGGAGAAAGCTTGCTTTCTTTGCAAAGGATTTCAGTTGTCATAATAATACGTAAGCATTTTGGTTTTGTATTCTTCCCACCTTGGGATAGTTTTCATAAGCAGCCGGTCGGGAAGAACTTCTCAAGCTCACTTGCAAATCCCGTCTTGAATCCCATTTCGATCAAGTTTTTGTTGCTGCTTCTGGTGGATTGAGCAGTGTCGAAAACTCGCCAGAGCTTCCAGACTATAGTAATATCGAGATATATCCGTTGAAACTCGGAAAGCTTCGACGAGCTCTTTGAACTGTGCTGATAGATAGCAAGCACCCAGAGGAGCAGCGGCAGCAGCAGCAGCAAGAGCAGCATAATTTGATAGTTTGTAGTCGCAGTATTCATCATGAGCTTGTCAAATTGTTTCGGTTTGTGGGCACCCAGAGGTTCGCGCACCACTCCTGCAGCAGCAACAGGAGGGACACAAACTGGAAACAAAGATGCGGGAGGAGGAGGAGGAGCTATTGCAGGGCCGATCAAGACCGTGGTGGTGTTGGTGATGGAGAACAGGTCGTTCGATCATATGTTCGGCTTCATGAAGAGGTTGAACCCGGAGATCGATGGTCTCACAGGGAAGGAAACCAATCCTTTGTCGCTTACCAATCCGGCAGCTGGGGTTGTGACAGTATCGGACCAGGCACCCTTTGTGGATCCAGCTGATCCGGGTCACTCTTACCAAGACATAGCCGTGCAGATTTTCGGCTCGACGACTGACACTACTGCAAATCCTCCTCCCATGAATGGATTTGCAGCCAACGCCGAGTCCATACAAGCTGGGTTGTCGACGACGATCATGAGTGCCTTCGCTCCCGAGCATATCCCAGTGCATAGCGCTCTCGTTCAAGAATTTGCGATCGTCGATCGCTGGTTTGCGTCGGTGCCATCTTCCACACAACCCAACAGGTTGTATGTCCATTCCGCGACATCCCACGGACTCATGAGCAACAACACCGAGCTCTTAGCGGAAGGTCTACCACAGAAGACCATTTTCGAGGTCGTGGACGAAGCTGGATTGACATTCGGGATCTACTACCAGCAAGTCCCCAACACTTTGTTCTACAGCAATCTCAGGCAGCTCAAGTATCTGGGCAATTTCCATCCTTATGATCTCTCCTTCTTGGACGATGCGCAGAGAGGAGTGTTGCCCAACTATACTGTGATCGAGCCCAAGTACTTCAACGTCCTCGCCGACCTTGCTAACGATGATCATCCTGTGCACGATGTAGCGCAGGGGCAGAAACTGATCAAAGAAGTTTACGAGGCGCTCAGAGCTAGTCCTCAATGGAATGAGATCCTCCTCCTCATCACGTATGATGAGCACGGCGGATTTCATGATCACGTTCCAACTCCTGTCGCTGGCGTGCCTAGCCCTGATGGATTGATCGGGTCCGCTCCGCCTTATTCCTTCGATTTCAAGCGGCTGGGTGTGCGAGTGCCAACTCTCTTGATCTCTCCTTGGATCCCTGCAGGCACAGGTGAGAGCGAGTTTGTCTGAAGTTGTGCAACCATACCATATCTGCGACACATTGATCTATATCTCATTCGCAATGTGTTTTATGAGATGCTCGATCGTTGTGGGTCCGCATTGCTGTAATGTCACAGAACCATGTTGTTGTTGTTCTAGTCGAGGCTGATGGTGGTGGATGTGGAGGTCATGAGCATCATTCGACTTCGAAAGGCAGACGTCCTCTGTTACTCTGTATTCTCTGTCTTGCGCTGTTTGTGTGTGTCTCTCTGTGAGTATCATCATGTGTGTTGTTGGGATGCAGTTTTGCATGAGCCGAATGAACCAACGTCGACATCACAGTATGAGCATTCTTCAATCCCTGCAACTGTGAAGAAGCTGTTCAATCTGCCAGGACCTTTTTTGACAGCACGTGATGCTTGGGCTGGCACCTTTGATGGAGTGTTCTCTCTCACTGCTCCAAGAACAGATTGCCCATGTAAGCTTCTCTTTCTCATCACACAAGCTTCTTTCTCATCATGCAAGCCTCCTTCTCAACAGGCTAAGTCCCAAAACTCCCCATACTTCCGATGCAATTTCACCAAGAAACGCCAGACCTGGTGTTGATTTTGTAGCTCAGGCACTTTGTGAATGGTTATGTCAAACCCTCTTCATCTTCTTCTTCAAAAGTTCTCAGTTATGCATCTTTGGGATAACAACTGCAAGAAAAGATTGCTCTCCAATCTTGACTCAAACCAGAGTGTGCTGTCAAAACTGTCCTGTGAACTTCTTCCCCTCTTAAATTCAGGACAGTTTTGACAGCACATTTGTCAAGGGCAAGGTTTATCTTGAGGGATAATTGAACAAACTGGTTGATGTCCAATCCTTGAGGATGCTAGAATCTGTTCAATCCCTGATGATGAATTCAACAAACAGACTTGCTGAGTTGCAATCCTTCAGGATGACAGCTGTTTAATAATCCTTCAGGATGTTTAGATGCTGTTCAATTACAGAGGAAGAATCCAACAAGCTTGCTATGTTGCAATCTTTGAGGATGTTTAGAAGTTCTTCAATCACCCAGGAAGAATTCCACAAACTTCCTTTGTTGCAATCCGTGAGGAGGTTTAGAAGCTCTTCAATATCCAAGGAAGAATTCAGCAAGCTAATTGCTATGTTGCAACCTTTGAGGATGTTTAGAAGCTATTCAATCACCAAGAAACCATTTGACAAGCTTGCTGTGTTGCAATTGTTGAGGATGAAGCTCTTCAATTGCTGAGGAACCATTTGACAGGCTTGCTGTGTTGCAATCAATGAGGTTGTTTAAAAGCTCTTCAATTTCTGATGAAGAATTCAACCAGCTTGCTATGTTGCAGTCTTTGAGGATGCATAGTCTAAGCTCCTCAATTGGTGAGGAGCCATTTGACAGTCTTGCTGTGTTGCACTTGTTGAGATTGTTTAGAAGCTCTTCAATTCCTGATGAAGAATTCAACAAGTGCTAGTATGTTGCAATTCTTGAGGATGTCAGAAGAGGTATTCATCTTCCACAGGCAAACACACAACAGGATTTTACTATAGCATAAAACAAGTATGATCAAGAGACAGTGGAAGTCAGGAAATGGGTATGCAAAGATCATCATCATCATTCCAAAACTTGCTGCATGTATCAGGTCTAGAATTCAAGTTTGTTTGTTTGTGAAAGTTATGCATACACACTCTGACCCAAACCAACCTTATCTTGGTTTCATGTCCAGTGCAATTACCAGCTGCTCCTTCATCGCTACAGCCACAGCCCTCAACTGAGTCTAGCCTACTCTCTGAGTTCCAAGAAGAGTTGGTGACACTTGCGGCATCATTGCAGGGTCATTTGTCTCCACCTAGTGAGTGCAACACTGTGAAGAAAGCTCATGCATATATCACTGATGCAGTTGACAATTTCTTCAAGGCTGCAACCACTGCCTCCAAAGCTGGGCTACCCCACTGACACTAAATTCCAACCAACACCTGCAAAACCAGTTTCATCCTGAAGACTGATAGTTGAGAAAAACCACCCTTGCATCTCAGTTCACCATATAGAGGCACATCGGTGAGAGAATTTGAGAATATATCTTGGGATTGAAATTAGGTCTGAGCTCACACACAACAGCCACCATTCTTTTCTACCAGCTCATGTGTCACAAGGTTTTTGGTCTTCAAAGGGTTTGATTCATTTCCAAGGGTTTAGCATCCAGGCATCGGAGTTCTCATGTCCATCATGGACAAACCTGCAGAAGCTCCGCAACCACCCAAAAAAAAAGTGCCCAAATGCTCAACTTGAGAGCTATGTACCTGAAGAGTGTTTCTTCAATCTTGTGCTATAATTGTTTGCATTTGTATCACCTGGAAGATCTGGGTATTACATGGAGTATAACACTTCCAACCTCTTGAGGCTGATGTTGAAGCTGAGAGTGCGTGCGTGGTAGCAACGAGCAACTCATTGATGTCATAAGCATGTTTCAATTGAATAATATTTTATAGCTTTTTCTGAAATACTTGTCAATAATTGTTACTGAAGTACTTGTTCTTTCCCTTGTCCTTGAGATGCACTCCAATTGACAGACTTGTTTTTAGATGCATGTCGTATATGTTTTGGGCATGTTATGGGCACTACGGGTTATGTAACATGCTATAAGACCATAGGCACATGCTTCCTGGCATGTTGCACACCCCTTGGTATCTGTAACATGGGAGGTTATGGGTGCAAACCAATGTTGGTTGGTTTTGGATTTTATAAGGCACTTTCTATTTTTATTTTGAATTTTTTATACAAACTATGGAACCTTTGAGTAAAATTTTGAAGTGGATGAGAATCTCTGGCAAGGTTTATGTTGGCATTTTAGAACATGGCAGTTCTCTGGAGTGATGATTTTTCATTTTCTTTTTCAAGAGGAGACAATTTTGGGTGCAGTTAAAGTCTAAGGTTTCTAATTAGAACGATGAAATGATTTAAAATTTTGGTTACAAAAAGTTATGTGAATATACAATTTTTGATTTGCAGTGTGATATTTGATATAGAAAAAATTTAATAAGTCCTACTTAACTAGCCCAAGCATCAATAGGCTATGGTTTTTTTCATTATAAATTGCACACAATGTTTTTTTGTTTTTTGTGTAAAATTTCTTGTTTTTTTTTAATAGTGAGGTTTTCTTGGGGTCATTCATGCAACTAGTACTGATACATCTTTGTTGGTTTTTCCTCATATCAACACAATCACATAAAACAAATATTTGTAAACATTGACATAACCACAAGAAACCAACCAACATTGGAAGCTTGCACACATCAACACAATCACAAAGGTTGTGAAATTTGTGAGTTGTTGCCCCCACACATCAACATAACCACAAATTGTATAAAAACTTCAACAAGTCGTTTCTCCATGCATTAAAGGAACCACAAAAAGACCCAAAACCTTTTGGAAATCAAACCCCCATGCATCAATGGAACAAAAAAAATTGATAATACTTTCAAGTTGTTGCCCCAAGTTTTCTTTGAAAAGACCTTGTTTTTCAATGAGCTTCATGTGCTCTTCAACCAAATTGTCTTCACTTGTGAAAAAAGTTATCAAGAGTGTTTTCCTTGGTTCCTTCACTCCTAAAACAAGCATGATTAGTTCAATTTTTATAATAACAAGGATGAAGTGATTCAATTTGTCAATTCCTTGTTAAGCTAATTGAAGATTTGTGATAACATCAATGACTTTGAAGATTCTTTCAATTTCAAATTGTGAGCCTACTATGTCAAATACTTGACAAGCCAAAAACAACACATGCAAAAATTGCATTATATGTGTCACCCACCAACTCAAAGAATTCTTGGTTTATGTTGATTGTACACATAATCATTGGAAGATCTACAATTCATTTTCAATGTTCACATGATGGCATCATCAACAAAATCAATTTACCAAAAAATAAAATTGTCATTTTCAAGTGTTGTTGGGTTTGTTGGAGTTAGAAAATGTTAGAAATGGCCCTAATACATTGATCACTTGTGAATTCATCTTTAATTTGAACTCCAAAATTTATAAATCAAAGTCACTTTCAATCAAAGGTTGATTTAAAGCTTAAATTTGGCCACTTCAAATTTCATTAAAATGCACAAGATGAAAACAAATGCAAGTGCACTTGAAATCAACCAAAATCCTTGATTTTCTTTTAATACAAATTGCTTGACCATTGACAATAAGGTATTTATAATAGCTTGAGCAATAGCCCAAGTTTGGCACATTGGGAATTGTGATGACAAATGTAAAAATTATTATTGCCCATAGCAAATGGAGAGTACATTCCATTACATTAATGACTATTGGAACATAATGGATCATGATGCAAATTACATTTTTTAAAGAGTTTTTAACATCTTTGTTGATAACCCTACAATAATATAAGAACTCTTTCACTTTTGTTTCCCGTTCTCAAAAAAATGAATCCAAATTATAGTTTTTTGTAATGATATTTTAACAATTTTCAAAGTCACTTTTGAAAATCTACCAAATACCTTGAAAATTGACATTGGCATAAGCATATTGAAATGCCTTTGACATCACATGGATAAAATATGATCCCACAAATGCGCTAGATAATTGAAGAAAAAAAAAAGTAATAACACTTGTTAATGTTAAAGTTAAGGTATTTAGATTTGACCCTTTGTCCATGACATAAGCAATGACTTTGTTAAATAAACTAAAAGAGTTTAGTTAGACCTTTATTAAGTTTACCATGGTTGCACTTGTCATGTTATGCATTCAAAAATTCCCAATGTGACATGTGTGGGTTCCCATAAACAATTAACAAAACTAATGACCATGGTAAAAATGTCATGTTCACAACAAAACATCCAAATATCAAAAAATGACATGCATGTAATACATGAAACAAGTGAAGGCAAAATATATAATGGTGAAAACATGGTAAAGTATACACAAAAAATAGTGTAAATAACAAAATACTAGGGTCCTTAAAGAAAAGGATTAATAAGTAGATGATTTTATGGGGATAATAAATGTTTTTGGGGTACATTATTTCTTAATTCTTGTTTGCATGGACTTCAAAAGCTAAATTGTTATAATCACGTTTCTTTAAGCTACTTGAAAGTACTTGAATTGGACCTAAAATTTGTGGCTATTTGAAAATAGGTGAAATGTTTTTGCAAGTATTTGGTTTTATTTTCAAGCACCTCAATATTGATGTGGTGAACATTCTAAGATAAGGATTTTGGTTAATTGAGTTTGTTTTCATAACTAAAATCATCACCAACCTTTAAAAAATGAGGGGTATTTTTGGGGATATATTTGGGGTACTTTTTCAAGTTCAAATGATATGACACAAATTGCTTTTAAAAGTTAAAGGGAGGCTAAAGATGCCCATGAAAAAAATTAAAAAATCATTTGTTTTGAATTGTTAGAGGAAGGTTAGAAGTCTGAAAAACTATTTTTTTCATGTTTTCAAGTAGAAAACAAGGTAACAAGTATGTACAAAATATCTTGCTTGCACCCATAATTTCTTTTTGGTTTTCTTCACAATGTTTGATAACACAACTTTCATTAACTAATGTCAAAATGGAAACACAACACACGAACATCATTTTAAAACAATGTGCTTGAACCATGGATTTTCAACATAGGAAAACATATAGTAACCTTTCATAATGTATAAGACTGGGTCTTCAACAAAGGCAAGGTGTGTAGGTCAATTTTGTTATAAGGCCATTGGTTGCTCAAAAACTCAATGATTATAAAAGGAAGGATATTTTTTCTTTTTTTGGTTATTTCTCATTGATTTCCATCACCTTGAATTTTTTGCACCAACAATTTCCACCTCCTACAATCTTCCACATGTTCATGAAATATAATTTATTCCAAGAAAGTGAATTCGGATCTTTGTTTTAACTCATAAGGCTTTTCTTTTTTTCACATGAAACATTTTTAGCATTAACATAAACGAGATTGTAGTGGTAGACAATAAATTGCATGATTTGGGGATTATAGGAATAAAATTTTGCACCATTATTGACAACAAAAAACCCTCAATAACTCGTGTTGTCATGCCAAAGATGTCATATGTTTTGATTAGTTAGAAGATGTGGAATAAAAAATCCTCAATATAGATTTCCTTCCACACGAATTACTCTGATAAAGTGAATCTCACTTATAGATGCCACCAAAAGTTGTTCTGTCCTTTTAATTATAATAAGAACACAACAAGAAGAGATGAAAGTGATTTGAGAATACAAAATAACTAATGTGTCTTTTTAGTTACAACTTGAACATAATAACAAAATTATAGAAAAATGGAAGGGGTGAAAGAGTACAAAATACTTGGATACTACTCAAGTTGGTGGAATCATTTAAAAAAAGGTTTATTGCAAACCTAAACAACTTTGAAAAGAAATGAGCACACACAACAACAACTTCAACTTACAAAAGTATAAAAACATGAAGAGCAGTAGGTGAAAAAAGTCAAAAACATTTATTTAAAAATCATGAAGAAAAATGTTGTGAGTGTTAAAGATTTATTGCAAACTTGTGCAAGTGTAACAACCATGACAAGAAACAAGAAAAAAGGTGGTCAAAATGCACACACTCAATTGAAAGCAACATGCAAAGAAAAATGTTGAAGATGGCTATGGAGATTCATTGCAAAGATGAAAAGCCACAACAATTGTGTGCAATACAAGCAATGATGGTGACATTCACTAAAAAACATCAATAAGAGGAAACAATGGAAAAACATCAAAAAAACAAAAAGTCCTAGAGGTGAAACATGAAAAAAAATTGAATCATGAAAAGACACAAAAAGAGAAAGATGACAACATATTTGGAAAGTTGTCAAATTTGTATAAAGGACTTTTGTGGATACTTACCACAAACATGAACAAACACAACAATAACGTCATTAAGAAACACAAAGAAAAATGCCTTGATTGGTGTAGTTGATTCTTGCAAGGAAGAATGCAGAAAAAAGGTGATCAAAAAGCACATAATCAATAAAAAGAAATATTTCAATGGGGATAGAAAGAGGAAAACTTGAAAGTTCCACATCTTGAAACCTAGACCTAAGCCTAAACCTAAAAAGATTTGGAACCAGATGCGAGAGAAACAAATTGATGAATGCTAAGTTTGATTGATGGTGATATTTTGATCAGTTCACAAATTCAATTTTATAGACATCTTCTATCTAGGTAGATATGTGGCTCAAGTTTAAATCTAATTTCAAAATGTTGGACCTAGTTTTGAATAGGGTCTATTTAGACTCTTATTCATTTAGTTCTTACCCACCCAATTGGATAGCTAGCCAACATTGGTGCAAACATGACAATGTGAGAAAAAAAAGCAAAAAACAAACTAAGGGAAAAAAATTGTACCAGTACTCTTGTACTAATTGCATTAACAACTATGGGCAAATGTAGGGTTTTTCCCTTGAAATTTGTTTTTTTGGTTGGAACTTGTAATTGCACTTGTTTTTGATGTTTTCCCTTTGATTTCTTGTTTTTCAAGCTCAATCAATAGTTTTAGTTGTGATCACATTTGCTCTTGCTGTTTTCTCCTTGATTTCTTGTTTTTGGTGATGAATCAATGTAGTTCATTGTCCTTATATTTGCTCTTGTTGTTTTCTCTTTGATTTCTTACTTTTATACTTGATCAAGTTTTGAGTTGCCCTAAACTTGTCCTTGTTATTTTCCTTGATTTCTGGTTTTTGGTGCTTAATGTATATTTTTACTTGTCATTTGTGAAAGAGTCGCCCAACAATGCATTTGAAAGGTCTGAGAGATTTTAGAAACAATTTGTGCATTGTCAAATAGCCCCATAGAATTAGGTTGTGTAGCCATAAATAATATTTAAGCTTTGTAAATGTTGCTAGCTTTTGATACCATAATGATTAACCTTTTGCCAACTTTTAATGAAATTTTGTTGTTGCGTATTACCAATTTTTATCGTATTCAAGCTCTCATTAGCTAGAGGATTCATTGAGCTCTTCCAATATCGCCACAAATACAAATTTTCCTTAATAATAGCCCACCCAATTGATATTTTCTTTAGAAAAGCACTGCTGGAAAGAGAAAAATTTGAGCTGCTTCCCACCAGAAACTTGCACACCCATGTCATCCAGTTGAACATGCAGTCTTGGAGACTACACACACAATCAAATGAACTCTTTTCAAGAATAAAATCTATTTGTGCCTTCAGCAACATGTCTGAAGCATACAGACAAGGGAAATCCAGAAGTGGTGAAAGTGCTGGTGAAGATGCAAGACTCAGGCTGATTGATTTGTGAACACAAAATTGTATTGTATTAGCTGTTGTCTTCACATTTGTTGGAGGTATGAAGTGAAAGATTTGCTGTCTCCCCCCATATGAACTTATAGAATGCTGCCAGAAATTGACGCACCTCTTCTGTGTGGTAAACATGCTGGACCCAATCTGCACTGCACACACACAAGTTGAAAATCATATGATAGATGGTTGTGTCATTGTTTATGTTACATAAAAACTTTGGAAGTAAATGCTGAACATTCATGATGTACAATGCAGAAGATGGAACACGAAACGAAGATACCCCCTTGGAAACAAAAGGAATCTGTTCCATCCTCTGTGAAATTTGATTAAACATTTTGCCATCAGAAAGATGAGAAGTCAAGGAACAATGAAATGAGATGTGATCAATTCCACAGATTGCACACTCTAAGGAGGAAAAGCAGATTGACTACATTAACAAAGGAGAGGCTCAAAAGAATTCTACAATGCTGCATTTAAGACTGCCAGGTAATTGTGCAATGCCATATTTAATCTCCCAAAGAAACCTGTCTTTCCTGTGCTGGGTGTTCCTCTTTGTAGAACTCGCAGGTGACTGCTAAGCACTCTGTTAATACAAACATTCACCTTGGCAAAGAAAATATACAAACAGAAGCAATGTCAAAGGACAGACTGGACATCATATCCTGAAACTGAGACGAAATCTCTGGAATTTATTATTGCTGTGATGTATATCTTGGGTGGATATTGTTTCTACCTTGAAGAGATGTTCAAGAAGAAACTGTGATCACTGGAGTTCCAACGTCAGGCTCCCACTCTGAGCATCAATTTGTGTCAACATTGAAACACACTTGGACACTTCCTGAAGATGGATTTCCACCCGGAGAGAGGTCTTGTGGCATGAACCAAAACTGCCACAATCAGTCGACATTGTCCAATGAATCAGTGAAGTTTCTTTGAAACCGGCTCAGTTTATTTCAGTCAGAGATCCTAAGAGTGCAACAGATAACAACCACCAAGTACATCAAACCATTGATCCCATATGCAACACAATTTCAGGACAGAACAAGGGTGCCTAGAGTGAAACTTTTGTTGAATATTCCACAATACTGACAATTCTTTTATTGATACATCACACCCAAGACATTTGGCTTCAACATAAAAAGTTTGACATACACTCACAACATAGAAAAGAAGGCAGAGTTTCAAACTCACTCAAGATGAGTCTGAAGTGATATGTGTCATGTGTAATTCTGTCCAAGAGCTATGTTGAAACTTCTGAAGGCCCTCATAAATGTCTGCTAAAGTTCAGAGGATCCATGATCAATGTTTTCAGGTTCCACTATTTGAGATTGGAGTAGAAGGTCTAAAGTTTCCTAGCACAATTTGAAGCTGAGAAAAGGTTTCCACACTTTCTTGGTTGTCTGTGACTGTCTGGATGCACCTGCTGCAGCAGATGCAAAATCTTCCAGACATCATCAAGAAGAAGGGCCCGGCTACTGGACTTGGCAAATTTTGCAATCCTGTCTTCCCAGTCCTCCTTCTCCCAGGCTATTAGCAAAGGCCTCAGGCTCTCCGAGTTGCAAAAGTGACTAAGATATGTCCAGGAATAATGACATTCAAAACACACAAGACAGAAGAGAAGGAAACAAACAAACAAACTGAAAGAAGCTCTTGTAAGAAGGGATACCCTTGGTCCTTGACTGAAGAAAGTTAGCAAATCTCCTCAATTCTTTCAAGAATCTCCCTGTCCTTCATCAAAATAAGGACCTCTTGCCTTTGGAGAAGAAGAAATCGCTACCTATTTGAATCTATCATTTCCTGTCTGTAGAAGTGTTTCCCTGAGCTCTGATCACAAACCCCCTGCAAGAAAGAAAAATCTTTTCTCTTCTACTGGCTCATTTGGCGTTTTCATGCTCCAGAGGGCTTCAGCACGAAAGGCGCCACCTCTTTCACTTCCATGATGTGATTAGATGCTCGCAATCTTTACCCAAAAGAGTTTGCAATAGCATGAACAATTGCGATGCAGCAGCGATCGCATTACAACAACAAAAACACGATGATCCCTAAACCCTAATCAGACAACCCCATTCAGAAGACGACCCCACCTTCTTCATTCCAGTCCGAGCATCGTCTTCTCTTTTCCCACTTGTCTTTTTTCTGTTCCTCTTCTCCTGTTTGCTCCATTCGCTGAAGGTGTTGTACCTGTGGTCGTGGCCGTGGTGTCTTTTCAGCCTTGCCAATGCGCAAGGATTTGTTGTTGCAAAGTTTTGTTGAGTTCTTCTTGTCTCTCTGTAGTAGTAGTAGTTCTTGTTTGTGGTTTTTTTTTCTGAGAATCTGTGGGTGGGTTGTGAGTCTGTGGTGATTCTCTGGTTTGGTTTCTTGCTTGTGGGGAATCAACAAGTTGTCGTGTGCATTGCTTGATGCTGGTGGATACTTTGCTAGAGGTTTTGCAGTAAATCGAAGCTGTAGTCGTAGTCGGATTGTTGTCGTGGTTGCTGTGTCGCATTTCTTGAGAGAACAAGCGTTTTTTCTCCTCAGTGTTTTGCGCTTGGGGGGGAGAAAGAAAACAGTTAGGGTTCTGCGGAACTTTGATGCTTGCTTTTGAGCTTCTTCCGGGTGCGTGACAGTTTTGGTTGTGTTGTTGCGAGTAGCCTTTCGTGACCTCGTGTCGCTTCTTGGCTTGCAAAACTCTGCGAGTAGTGTTTTTTCGACTTCTTGCTTGCTTCAGCTTATAGTAGTATTATATTTTTTCTCTTTCAGGGTTTTAGAGTCTCGCAGTTTTTTTTCCTTGATGGAAGTGAAACTTCGCTACCGATTGTGTTGCTGAAGCATTGCGAATTTTGGAAGCAAGTTTGTTGTGTGTTATCTTCGGCTTGTTTTTTGAGGTCTTGGTGAAGGCGTCGTCGTCGTCGATTAGTCAGGGCAATAGAAGTGTGAGGGCGGAGAAAGATCTCTTGCGATGGCGGATGTAATGGATGTGCCTCCTGGACCATTGCTTCGAGAAGACCGTCGCAGGGATCGTTCTGCAGAGAGGAAGGACAGAACACTTGAAGACAGGAGGCAACGAGACCGAGAGACAAGAGAAGAGAGAGAGGACAGACCTCCTCGTCGGGAGTACAATAACGAGAGGAAAACCAGTCAAGAACGTTTGGGAGGGGGGGGAGGAGGAGGAGGTGGAGAGCGAAGGGAAAGAGAGAGAGATCACAAGCGCAGGAAAAGTCCTACACCTCCTGCTTACAGAGACCGTCGGCATAGTCCTCCCTTACGCAGGTCCCCAGGGTACAATAAACGCTCCCGCAGAGACGACGAATTTGAAGGAGGAGGCCGCAGAGGAGCAGCAGCTGGAGCAGTAGCTGGAGAAGACAACGGCAGACTGACAGGCTTTTTGGGTGAAGGAAGGTAAATTTTTGCTTCTCCTTTTCAGCTACCTTCTTTGTGTGCTTCTCTATGATTCTGCTTCGAGCTTTTGTCTCTGTTTCCTCATGTTTTCCTCAAGAGTGTAGGATGAAGCAAAGAGCTAGGGTTTTGCTCTCTGCCTGCAATGTTCTTGTTCAATTGAAAGGTCAAGCCTGTTCCAGTTGCCTGTCCAAAAACTATAACCAGCTGTAGTTTCCTTGTTTCTCAGTGATGGATTCAATTGAAGCTAAGATTATCTTTGAGCTTCTTGTTGGCACACAGATTTGCTCAAGAGTTCTTTTCTTTCTTCTCTAGTATTTCCATCTCTTGTAGTTCTGTGCATGTGCAGCTTGTATGGAATTCCTACCTGTGTGTGTGTGCATGTGCGGGTGTGCACATGTGCATATCCATGTGTCCATTCTAGTGTTTACATGTTGCTGCTTGTGAAGAGCACTAGACATGGTTGATTCGGATTTGGTTATGATCTTTGTTACATGCTTGTTGTGTTCCTGAGGATGCTGTCTTTATTTTCATCTTGCTGCATTTAGTTGTAAGAGAGAAGTTTATGGCACAAATGCTTCTTGAGGAGAGTATGTTCTTGTTATGGAACTCTGGTGTTGCACAGGTTCCAGCAGCAGGCTCTAATTCTCATGGGATGCAGGAGCAGTTCAAAATGTGGTTTTCTTGAACTGCTCTTGCATGAGATTTTTGCTTTGGTGCTGGCAGGATGGAAAAGTTCATTATGACTACACAGTTGAGTTGGTCACTGACGCCTCGTTTTGATACAGGAACTTTTTGAGCTTAATGCTGAGCTCTGATAGCTGCGAGTTCTTCTAGCTGTCGTTTGCTGATGTAGTTAGTACAATACCAAATCCAATAGTTCCGATCATATCTCCACAATCTTCTCCAATCATTCTCATCATATCTCACAATCTTCCAATCACACTCCAATCATTGTCAGCTATGGCTGAGCTGCTCTCTCTTTAGAGGATTCTCCAAGTATCAAAGGATACTTGTGAAGTACTAGTTTTCTAGCTTCTGTAGATTTCCAATCCTCCTCTTATCACATCACCCTTTTTTTGCCTGATAATCAAGCTACTCAGAAGTTTGCCAGTCTTTTTGAAATCCCCCCAGTTATTGCAATTTACATGCCTTGAGTAGTTTAGAAGGAACAGATAGACGGCACCCTTTTGGTGGCAAACAAGAGCAGTTTGACAAGCTACCGACCTTTTACAGGATGAAGGTGCCTAATGAGGAGCAGTGCATCTGTATGTGGTTAAGTCTTTCATATATCTTTGTGAAGCTGGTTAAAGATTGTCATTATGCGCTCCAAAGCCCCATGTAGTGGATTCCCAGTGGTATGCTGTTTGGACTGCATCAGGCCACTGAATTCACCAGGGTTTTATTTTCATTGTTACAAGTGGTGCTATGTCTGAATCTTCTTTCTCCTCCTCACAGATATTGTTGACTAATTTTTTAAAGCACTCTATGGTAGTTTGTTGGAATTAGTGCAAGTTTGTCTGGCAGTCTAATTATTGATAGCAGTGGAGCACTGGAAATGGACAAGGAAGTGATGTTCTGATGTGGGTTGTTTGGTGATGCTTCATTTCTCTGGAAGCAGGCCTGGGTTTGATGGAATGCCCCCCTATGACAGGACAGGGGGGATGGGAGGGAGAGGGTCTGGCTTTGGTGGAGATGAGCGGTTGCAAGGACGACAAGGTGGCCGATCAGGCCCCAGTATGTTTGAGATCCCTGGTCCACACGAACTGATAGCTCAGTAAATTTCAGGTTTAAGTTGCAAGCATGGGGAACTTTTCAGTATTCTATGAAGATATTGATGCACTCCATACAACAGATTGTGGTATAAAAGATTCAAGCAAGAAGTCACTATATGTGGTTGTTTTGGAACTCATCCTCTCTGGTGGTAGATTGGCCTGGTGCAGGGCGCTCAGGTTTCAGTGATGGACCCTATCTTCCATATGGTGGGGGATCTGCTCGCAGGTATGAATATCTCTAACATGCCTCTATTGTGTCTTAGAGATAGGCCTACAGCACATGCAACTAATACTTTCAAGTCTGATCTGAATCTTCTGGTTGTGCATATGATTGTTTATCCTTTCATGTTCTAATTGCAAGCAGATTTTCTGCCATGAACTGTGCTCATGGGTTTGAAACTTAAGTGGTGATGGCTTGAGGGCATAGAGATGCCATGATAAGATGTGACCCTCTTAATAGAAAACCAGGATGCTAGCCCCAAATGTTGTGGCTGTACATGCATGGCAAGAGGTCTTGTGATTCACACTGAGAGAATTGAGCCATATCTAATACTTGTCATGTGAAGTAGATTGAACCCTACTGACATAGCAACTTGTGCAGGGAGGGCTTAATGTCTTATAAACAGTTCATTGCGGAGCTTGAAGATGATATCTTACCTGGAGAAGCAGAGCGGAGGTATATTCATTTCTTCCATTCTACAAGGATGCTTTTTTGCCGTGTAATATGTGTGGAACTTTCTCAAGTGTGTACCTACCAGTAAATTATATTTTCCTTTCTTATGTACTTCCTTTGGTTGCCAGATCACTGTCTGCATGTGCTCTTTGAGACTGCTGTTAGGCCTTCAGTTTCTAACTGTCAAGACTGCACATGTTTCACATTTTGTTGAAGCATCAGTTAGCTATTCCTATCTCATTCTGCATAAAATATTTGTAAGTTATGCTTTTTCTTGCTATCAGGTAACAGCATTTTCTTGGCAGGTATGATGAATACAAGACAGAGTTTATCACAACCCAAAAGCGTTCATTTTTTGAGCAACACAAGGATGATGACTGGTAGGCATCTAAATTGGTGTTCCAGTATTGTTATGTTGCATTGATATGGCAGATTGTACAACTCAAGTTAGCTTTTGGTCTTTGCTGTAAC
>Ga0209208_10004040_pt1 | contig 20923 bp, 9 predicted proteins | sample S1TSphfallax_3_FD_187694 | JGI IMG/M metagenome (GOLD analysis project Ga0209208, IMG submission 187694) | Host-associated microbial communities from peat moss isolated from Minnesota, USA - S1T2_Fd - Sphagnum fallax MG (SPAdes) (version 2) | ecosystem: Host-associated > Plants > Peat moss >...
AAACAGAGGAAAAGATTCCCCTTGGAAAATCAGTGCGTAGAATCGCAGAATTTGCTCGACCAAATTCCACCATAATGCCTCTGAAATTGGGTTCACCAAGCAGGCCAGGAAGACCTCAAACTTCCTGTGCTGCAAGAATAGGTACCAATTTTTCTGTCTCCTCTCTCAATGTCATCAACAAGTGGTAATAACAAGCTCCTTTGTGTTCAGGGGTACAACAACACAACAAAATATACAAACTTAGGTTCTGATTCCATCAGTGCTGTAAGCCATTTACCCACTCAAGTCGCCATTGGCTTGGTTTGGCAAGAGTGCCAAACTCTGGAAATGGCCACAATGTTCCTTCCCCTGTTCTATTTGTCAGAAACCAACCATCCTGTTGAATGAACTTCTTGCACAGAAAATGAGTGATCAGTGCAACTGAATGTGTATAATTTGTCTGAATGAAGAAAGGCTTTAACCCATAACAGAGATCCAGCTAATTCATTCAGTCTAACCATGACATTCATCTTTCTTGATGATGAGTGATGGCGGATGTCTTGCTTGACTTCACGGCCACACTTGAGCATACTTTTGTCTTGTACCTTAGCCAGATGTTCCCAAAACCTGTTCAAGAATATTAGTATCTGGAAAACCTTTTAACAAAACAAAAGCATACAGCAGAAGAAAACCATAGTTTCTCACTTTCAAAAGAAGGAGATGCAAACTCTCCTCTGTCTTTGAAACTTGTCTACTGATGTAGTACATTTACATTTAAATCACAAAAAAATGGATAATTCTAAAAATGTTATTATTTCCTCTGTGTTTTGCAGCCTCACCAGCCAGTCCCAAATCAGCTGCAAGCACCGCTGCAAGTAAGGGCTGCAGCCCTCAAGCCCCAGCCAGTAAGCACAGCAGTGCTCCTCAAAGCCCCCCAAGCAAAGGTGGGAGCCCTCCCCCTCAAAGCCCCACCACGAGCAAAGGCTGCAGCCCTCAATCCAGCCCACCAATAAGCTGTGTGAGACATGGGAAAGAAAACAAGGAGAATGTGCGTTTCAAGAGCAAGGGTGATGGTAAGCTTCTTTTTATCTTGCACCAATACTGCATGCTAAGGACATGTAAATTTCACTGCAGCCTTCATCAAATTGCAGCCATAACCCTGCCTCCCCCCCCCCCAAACAACTCCATTCTTTGTTTGCAATTTGCATATAGATAAACAGGAGCAGACTGCAGTGGGGTTACATGTTCTCATAAAAATGGGACAGATGTCACCGGATGATGAGTCACAGTATGACTCACAGCTCTCAGAGTTCCTGAAATTGGTCAATGCTTGACCGGTAGAGCTGTGAGATGATTGTGAGCGCAGCTAATTGAAAAGACATAATGGAAAAGTTCTGTGATCACTGCAGCCTAATGGAAAGATGCCATTACTCATGGAATATGAGCAAAAAAGAACCACTAAAGTACCTGATTTTTTTTCCTTGTGATATATCTCACATGGCACGGGTGCAGGCAAATCCACAGCAAGAAGAATGGAGGCACCATGTTGCAACAAGAAGAAGGCGCGAGGACCACCGCAACGCCCGGACATAAGACCCAACAGCCCCGGATTCCACCCACGACCACCAAGGAAGCGACCGCCCAGACGGCTCCAGCTGCAGCCTGGGCTTCGAGAAGGTGTGCAAGCGGGGCCAATCCTGGACCCTCATCACGACGTCCCATGGCACGGCAGATCCAAAAACTACGTCACGGATCCCCGAGTCTCGCCCAACCTCACACCTCCCGGTCGCATCTCCCACCGAACTCCGCAAGAGAAAGCAGCCAGCCTTGCACGAAGCGCAGCTCTTCGACCGCCGCGCGTTCCTCCGCCGTCGTTGAAACCTCGGTTTCCCCGCCCGCCACCGACACCACCGACACGGCCACCAAGCAAATGCAACACAACCTAAAGACCGACTCTCTCCCCGACTCATACCCGGAGGTTCTCTTCATTTTTCAATGCATGGTACAAAATGCAGCAAATCCTATTTGACTAGTACCAGATTGAAATCAAATACAAACATACCCATATTGATATCCGTTTAGTGGTGTCTCTAGACAATTGGATTGGGGTGCCAACTATTAGGTACCTCAACATTGTGCATTGGGTTGAAATCTTTACACACACTATCAATTGAGTTAAATCAATCCCAAACATTTTTGGCAATGGCTAGCTAGATCACATTCTCAATCTCTTTTTTTTTGGCTTTGTTAGGTATTATTATTGGCTTTAAAGTCTCCATGCATTGAATTCCATCAAGAATATTTAGTGCAAAGTAAAATATGTACCCATTTTGCAAAAAAGAAAAGATTAAAAGTTGTTCTATAAAAGAGAATAAACTGGCAAATTTGATAAGATGGACCAATTTTATTATCATACATACCTATGTTATGAAAAGGATGCAAGTTAGCACCCTTTCTAACATTGCATTCACTTAATGCCATCAACTTAATAGAGTCACCTCCAATGTTCTCCACACTATCGTGAGGAGCAAACGCTATTAGCTTGTACCTTTTTTATGTGTTACATGACTAGGTTTTTTTAAAACTTTTTTTTTATTTTAATATTATTTTTAAGTAGTTAGTTCATAATAGCCTTTGAACTTCCATGATGACAACAAATGAACAAACTTTTGAAAATTAAACCCAAAATGATTTCCAATCAAATTTTAAAGTGTTCTACATATGTATGTGATTCCATAAGCTCAAATAAATGAATTAGGTTCAAATCACACTTGATGATGTTAGCTAACATCACTAACACCTACTTAACATTTTTATAACCTAGAATAGCTAATAGCATTAGCTACCATTATTTCCATGATGGTAGCTAGCATTTCGTGCCTCTATTCACACTCACAATGGCAAAGCTAGGTGTAAGCTAAACTATATACTTAACATCTTAGCATGCTTCACACATGAGTCATGGGTGTTAGAAGAAAGTTTTCGAAGTTATTGTTTGGTCTTTCATGTAGCATCATTCATTTATTTTCATGTTGAGCTTTTTGACACTTTGTGATTTCTCTTTGTGTTCATTTTCATTTTTTACATGTACACTTTGTTTTCCCTCATTCATTCTATATATTATCTACCCACACAAAATTATGTACAAAACAAGTCTTAAAAAAATATGGTTTGAATAAAAACAAGTGAGAATCTTCATGCAATCACCTTAAACATATCATTTTATGGAATTTTTCTTGTCCTTCCTTTTTGGGTGCTTTCTTCTCAATGCAAGAAAACCAAGGTTTGTTGCAACATGAATTTCAAGATCTAAAGTAATTTTTATTGTCTTTCATTCTCTAACATAATCTAAAACTATCACAAGCCTTTTTCCATGGAGGATAAAAACTCAATATACATTGTTCTTGATTCTACCTTTGAAAATCATAGCTAACCAATAGGAGAGAAACCAAAGCAATCCTAAAAAGCATTAATCAAAGGTGCAACAACAAACTAAATACATTAAGAAAGAAAAACATCAAAAAAAATTTAAATAAAAATGAATGGCATGAAAATGCACTTTGCTTTCCACAACTTTAAAAATCTCCTCCTTAACAAAAACCAACAATACTAGAAGAAGTTGTTGTCAAATGTTAAAACATTAAAAAAAATAATAATAAATTTGTGCAAGGATTGCACAAAGGGTCCACAACTCCAATAATCATATTCTTCACATCTTAACGATATGTTATAATGAACTTAAAACATTTTTTTTGGAGTTATTATATAAGACTATCGTTTTACCAATAAATCTATGTTTTTGGAAGATTTTGTGTTAATGTAACATTTTCCTAACATTGCCCTAACATTGAGTTAACACCCCATGCCCCATGGGCAACAATGTCATTTTTTATGTTACTTATCATCTTAAGTCTAAAATGGTTAAATTTTTTGAATCTTAATAATAACTTAACATAAAATTTTCATCACGTGTGATTGGAATTTAAATACTTAATGAATGTTACCCATAGTACCTTGGCAACTTTAACATTAATTAAAATTCTTTTGATTTTTTGAATTAATAAAATCACTATTCATTGTTTCAAATTTTTCAAAAAGTCAATCAAAGCAAAATAATAGCACTTTAATGCACTATTGAATTTGCATTAAACCCTAGTCTCCACATTTGAATGTTTAATATTATAACCAACTAAATGTGCATTGTGCATTTCCAAATACATGACATTAGAAGATCTTTTAATTATAAGATTTCTTGCACGTCAAAAATTCCCCCAAAATAAAAACCATTTGTCAAAATTAACATTTTAAAATATATTAAATATTTTGCATGAAATTCTTAAATGAGGGATTACATTATGTGTCACAACCCTAACTTAGGGTTTGTGACCAATTATGTCACAACCCCACTTTTGGAAGAATGTGAAGATGACACTCACATTCCCGAAATGGGGACTTTGGAATCCTCTGGGACTCCCGAAACTTCAAAATTCGATTGCAAGGGTCAAAAAACCTCGCCTTGAAGCGTTTTTTACATCATTGGAAATTTATCGAAGTGTAGATGTCGAAAATGACCTCGCATGAACCATTTGGACATTGGCAACACAAGTTATGGCAAAAAGAAGGGCCGAGAGTCAAATTGGCAGTTTGACTCTTGACCACTATAAGTCAGGAATCGACCCGACCCCGGTGTGGGCAGATGGAATGTGACACACCATTGGAAAGCTCTCAAGGAGAACTACAAGTTTGCTCCATACCTCATCACAATCGGAGGTCTGAGCAAAGAGTTATGAACTCGCAAAGTCTCGGGAATCCAAACCAAGATAATTTCAAGACTCCTCCTTAGGAGTCCCGAGACAAAAAGCTATTTGAATGTAGGTGACGCGGAGAAACGCAAAGAATAATATATGGGGGAAGGTGGTGGCTTCCCCCGAATCCGGGTTGTGGTGAGTCTTGTGAGTCCAGGGTTTCCCACGGCTTGTCCTAGCACTAAAGGTGCTCCAGAATGTGAACTAAACAACTTATTGATTGGTTGATGTAGGTTCGAGTAAATAACTAAAGCTTGTCCTCTTCCTAGTCCCATCCCAAAGCTTCAGCACACCCCTCTACCCCTTTTATTGCTAAGAGCTAGGAGTGTGCCTCGAGTTATAAATAATTCCGTTGTTTGACTAACACGGGCCCAACTTGGGTTTAACAAAGAACTTGGGAATGCATCAAATTATGAATAATTCAAATCTATCAAGTTGAAAACAAAGCCTAATGCTTTAAAGCAGGTACACCCATAGCCTTGTTTTTATCACATCCAACATACATAATGTTTTAATTGAACATTTCCCAACCCCCACCCATAAACATGACAAATGGAACAATTATAAAATGAAAGATTATTTAAACCAAAAGAATTTAAACAAATAATTTTATTTGGCCAATCAAAAACAACTATTTTGGTGTTTAATGTCAAATCATGTGCACATTTATTGGTGTTATTAACCTTTTATATCATAAAACAATTGTACATCATCCAAAATATATAATGCAAACCATTTTATTATTGATGATGGAATTATTGTTACAGGAATAATTTAGAAATGTGAAATATGCCCAAACAAAATGATAATGTGTGAAAAAACCCAATCACAAAATGTATTCCTTAATTTGAATTTTGGCATTATTAAGGAGTTTTGGTCTATTCCCCAAAGCCTAAAGTCATAATTTGACATATGTAAGCCATCGTAAATTAATTATATTTTTTTACATCAAATTTTGGTAGTTTATATTATTTAAAATTCCAATTTTAGTACACGATTCAAAAGAAATAACACATTTAATGAACCCCATTTTTTGAACATTTGAAAGATGTACTAAACAAAAAAAACAATTGTTTACTTTCTTGAATGATAAATTATAGTTCTTACCAAACAAGTAGCATACATATAATATGATGTTTTGAACCATTAACCATTCCACTTCATTCAAACAAACAAAGAAAACAAATGATGAATGTATGACCTATTTTCTATGAAGTAAATCATGCTTGCACTTGTCACAATCAATATTTCCACCCCTAACAACCTATGTGAGAGATAGAATAAATCAATTTGAAATAGAAAATCATTGTAATTTTGCTTCAAATTTCAAAACTCCTAAAAACTACATCAAATGAACATGCAAACACCATGTGAAAGAAAATTAAAAAGTGAAATGGTGTACCCTACAACACAAATATTAATCAAATCATGGGGAGGCCACTTCCATTTTATTCCAAATGGTGTGCAAAAAAATATAAGGTGCAACTTATTGGATTTTTTAAATTTTACTTAAATTTAAATAAGGTGTTTATAAATCATTATGAATATATATATAAATTATACCTAATATGTTATAAAATATACTTAGAATATATTTTTAAATGTCATTATTTCATAGCAAATTACCTCAAATGTTTCCTAAAATATCAAATTTGGCATATTATTGTAGTTTTTATGGTCAATCTTAGTCTTCAATGAAGGGATCATTGGCATGTGTTGAAAAATGGACATTACCACTAGCTTTTTAATGGTGGATGGAATTTCAACAAAGAACTTCAATGACATTTATTAATAATTTGTAGTTTCTCAATTATGGTGTTTACAACAACAATTATTTGTATTTTTTTACTCATTAACCTATTAATTGAATTGAACCTATTAATAATAATCAAACTAATTACTACTACTATTTCAATTACTAACTTATTAATTTAACCTATTAACAATTAATACTTAAATTTTAATACATATGTTACATTTTTTTACTTTTTCCTAATATTGGGGGTTAACACATATCTTATATTAATTATAATTTTTCTAGAACAAAATTAAACCCTATTTTAAAAAATTATATTATATATTTCCCAACCTATAATGGCACCTTATATTATTTTTACTTACATATTTTCTAAATTAAAAGAAAAGTGTACCCCCAATAAGCATATTAGGGGAAATCATGTTTTATTCGAAAAGATTTCAAAAAGTTTATAATAAATGATATTGGACTTGAATGCCCAAAATAAATTCATTTCACATATAATTTATTGAATTTTCCTTTTGTTTGAAAGGAGTCAAATGAACTTTTTGAATACAACTTAGAGGGTGATTTATGCTTAAATTGGGACATCTTTACAAAGTTGCAAATCTTTGAATGAGGGATTTTATAAAGTGGGAATGCAACCCTAATTAGTTATAACTTTGTAAGATATTTCAATTTAAATTTTTGAGATTCCAAGTGTCCCAACTTGGAGAAGAAATTAACAATAAAAATCAAGAACTTTGGGATTTATTACATCAATTTCATACCAATTGAAACCTACAAAACTACTATGAAAGGGATAAGTGTTTTCTTCTAAAGATTTAGTTGATGTTGAGTTTATGATGAAACCTTCATGAAATTTGATTTCAAGTTGGATTTAAATTCTTCAAATATTTCTTTCATTGCATTGGATAGGTGAGCTTGTTGAAGGTTTGTTACTAATAAAACAATATATGCCCTTTTTGCTTTCCAAAATGAGTATTGTGAGTAAATTTTTAATTAGGGTGGATTAAGGTTTTTGCTTACTTTTGACAAATTGAATGATTAGTTTCTAGGCCAATATGTAATTATTTAAGTGCAACATGATTGAGATTCTTAAAGTAATGGAACATTAGCATTGATGTAAGTCTTATAAGTTATCACATTTGATGTTTTGGTTTAATCAGTGTAATGGTGTACAAAGCACTATTGAAATCTAATGATGTGATGAGTGATGGAATTATTATACAATGGAAAAGATAAACTTACATAGAAATGGTGTGAAAATTGATCACAAATGTGTGTGAATTGATTATTAACACCTAGACAATGGGATGTGTTGGGAAGTTAAGATGGAATTTTGAATATGAATATCAATGAGTTCAAATGTGATGCCATGATCTATAGTTGCTTCTAGAGTCATGAATAGGTAATCTTGAAAATTATTAAAATTATTACAAAAAAAATCACATATTAGTACTAACTTAATTTATCAATTATAAATATTTAAACTAAATAATGGTTACACTTGTAGTGAAGTACATTATATTGTGATTACATCCAAATGTGGCATTTTCTTTTGAAACATCATCTAGAAGTCTCGTAATCCAATCAAAAAAATAAAAATGAAACATATGTATTTATTATAAAACATGTAAGTTGTACATCTATAATTAATATTGAAACATGTAATGAAGTTTGATAGGAAATGTCTACCTTGATAATTGAACATGATAATATATGTTGTGATCATTGTATATGTCCATGATTATTTTTATTATAGAATATAAATAGAAATAATATTTTGACCTTTTACACTTAGTTGTTTAAATGAATGGACATTTTTTTAGTATTGTTAAGGCTTTTAACTTACATTTCTTGATATGTGTTTTCACAATGTGAACCATGTAATGAAAATTTTAATTGTTTTTTAACATATTCTCATGTTCTTTAAACTATTCTAAATCATGTAATTGCACATTTGGAAAACATGTGTTGTGTTGTAAAATATCACCTAGTGTGGAACATTCCAACTCTAACGTGCACAATCATGTCCCAATCATAAGGACATGGAAGAAATTAACTATAGTTTAGTTCTTGTTTAAATGATGTTAGTTTTTCCATTGGGACAAATAGGGTAGTAGAATAGGCTTATTGGTAGATTGGAAAAAATCTATTAATGGTCAAGGTGGTATATATCATCATATTCCTAAGTATTGTCAGTGTGAGGGTACATATAATTACATACCATCTAACTTGGTTCCACATCAAGATGCCTATAAATAACTTTTTTAATAATAATGTTTGGCAATTAAATTAACAATATTTTGCAATTTGGCATTTTATTTTTTAAAAATTCATGTTTAAGCAATAATGGTAACTTGATTGTATTAAATGAAATAAGGATAGTCATAAGTGATGTCTACTAATCAATTAAAAGAACACTTGTCAAGTAAAAATAATCTTCTCTTAATTTACTTTTTTATATATAAAGTAGCCATTAAATTGAAAATGAAATTTATGGCAATTTGCATAATCACAAAGTTAACACCTACTAAAATGATGTCCAATGGCTAATTAATAAAAAGACTTGTTTTGTCTTTCTATAACATCTAAAAATGTGGAGATTGTGGTTCAAAGTTTTGGCTTGTGGTAAACATGTATTTGTTAAAAATTTTGACAATTTCAAAAAAAATAAAATAGTGTTTAACTAGGCTATGTACTATGTTAATTATTATTGAAAACAACATCTCAAAAACCACACATTAGGTCAAAAACAATATCCTACTAGTAGTTAAAACAAAAAAAGAACCAATTGGATAAAGGTGGGTTACCATTTACATAAAGTTGAGGGTGGCTTCATCTAAAAGCTACCCTCTTGAACATTGGAGTTGATAACTTGTGGGAGAAATGGGAATGAGGGGATCACTTTGCTCTTGCCTTGGAAAAGGAAATAAATGTCTTAAATTTTATGGTTTATTCTCAATTTTGCATGATGAAATTTGAAGTTTGGATAAAACATGGCTTGGAGAAGGTTGTGGGTATGTGGTGTTAATATGATGTTAGAATTGTGTTTGCTCATAACATTTTGGTTGAAGTCTTGCTATATGTCTAAACTTTTAATTAGTTGGCAAGAAAAACCAAGGAAATTTGATATTAGTATGTAAGGTTGAATATTGCTTTCCATTGATTTGTAGATTGTGCTTGGAGTTTTGCAACATTATGGTTGTAGTTTACAATTGTGTAGTTTACAATTGTAAAATTGAACTTGAAAACATTCAAGATAAAAGCACAATAGGGTGGATAAAAAATGTTGGATTGAAGTTCCTTTTGAAAGTCCCTTTCCTTTTAGTTTTAAGCTTAATAAATTGGTTCAACTCTCAAATTAGTTCAAGCGATGTTAAAATTAATAATTTTTTTCCACATCTAAATTCATATTAAGCCATATTTTAATCCTTTTCATGAATTTATTAAACATTGATTTTTAAAAACGTCAATTTCAATATCAAAACTGATTTTGACATGGATATCTTATTGCAAAGTCAATTCTGATATTTATATTTAAGTGTTTCAAAACCAAATTTTAATAAAAATGTTTTAAAAGTTCAAAATAAGGTGATGTGAACTTAAATCTATAATTGTACAAACACATTGTGAAATAAAAAATCAATATTCAGTCTTTTACAATTTATGAATATGGCTTGTAAAGTCCATTGCTAACTCCATTTAGATTTTACCATTCATTATAATTTTTTATTTTATTTTTTCATTGTTGAAATGATTCATATGTTAGTTTCACATAAATGAATGTTCATTTGTGCTATCCAATAAAAGTTTAAAGTTCTATGCAATCACTAGAAGAATTTTGGAAATAAATGATGACAATTTTTGTTATAATGGACACATGTAACCACAAACCTTATAATCGTTTTGAACAAGTGACAAAAAAACAACCAAAAAGTTCCAATATGTGGCATGTAAAGTCACATTGATAGTCACATATCAGTTTTAATGACAAAGATTTTTCATTCATGGACTAGTTGTAGGATTATGTGATTAAACATACAACTACATAAAATATGGGGCATCATTAAGAGAATCAATTAATTTTAAATAATTTAATATATATTTTTAAATCACATATATTAAATAAATTATTCATATTCATAAAAATAATGCAATATAATAATTCAGGTTATTGGTGATTTCATAATTTCTCATCATATGAATTGTTGACACATGTCATTACCTGGGCAAAAAACTTAATTTAGGTAGCTAGGTAGGCAACCTAATCTAACTACCTAGGTGGGCCTAAATAAGCACCTAGCTATGTAAGGTATATATGGTACCCAACATACCATCATTGACCACAACTATGTCACTTGTGAAGTTTGATCCTTAAACCCCAAGGATTGATATCAACTCCTTTGCCATGAACCCACTTCACTTGATGTGAAAAATACATTAGGATGCATTCTATTTAACCCATACTTGATTTTAAACATTGCACATACATCAATTTTGATATTTCATATCTTGTTGATTTTTGTTCAAATAGAAAACCAAAAAATTTATTTTAAAAGTACTTTGATGTACATGATTAAATATATATATAATCCAAATATGTACATTAATTTAAATTTAAATTTATTATTTTTTAATTACATTTTGATAACAATTCAATGGGAAAAAAAATTCAAACACATGATTTACAAATGGAAAATGTTTTAAGAATAATTTTAAAGAATAATTGTATCTCCCACATTTTGATCCTTCATTTCATTTTTTTTAATGATTATAATCTATCATAATTTTAATTAATTGACATATAATTGTTATAATTGGATAATATATCAATCACATTTCAATTTTTATTATTTTATATCAGTTATATTATTTATGATGTATAATATTTGTCTACATTTCAAATTTTAATCTAATCTTAGTAATGCTAAATAATGAATGAATTTGATGGAATTTTAAGTTTTATATTTTTACAAATATAATATATAAATTTACCTAAAATTATTATCAAAGTCTATGATCAAATAAATGATATTTTTTTAGACATCTTAAACCTCTATTTGATTTTTAAATATACCATAATTGATTATGATTATAATATGTTGTAATTCTATCAATAAAATGTAAGTTAAATGTACAATATATAATTAAAAAATCATCATATATATTATTTATAAATAGATCATATCTGAAATATATTTAATAAAAGTATAATAATTTTTACTATTAATGTCAATAAAAATTACAAAATACCAATAAATAATTAGACACAACTTGATCATTAAAGAAATATTGTAAATCCCAAGATTCCACCTATGTTTCAATCATCATAGTGTTGTAAATGGAAAATTTATTAACCCCAATTGCCATGACCAATTGTAAAAGCAACTAGTACGTTTTCATCCATTCAATTGTGAATGAAAAATGTGCATTTTCATTTTTATTTTTCCATCCAAACATGAAATGGTCACAAACTATAGTTGCATTTGTAACTTTGTTTGGTTATATCAACATTGTAGTTGCATATGTGATTAAAATATTCGCATATATGACTATGCACATTTACAATTAAATTTATACATAGGATTAACTTAATTGTAATCATAGAAATAGTTGATTCAAATAGTAGTCGCATTTATAAAGTTGTAACCATATGGTTGGAATGGACAAGATTTTTTTTAATGAATGATTGAAAAAGTGGCACAATGACTTTCATAAAAATTCAATGTAATTTATAACTACCCTTGGGTCATGGTATCATGTCATAGTAAGGACATTTCCTTATCAATTACCATCTTTGACTGACAAGAGAAATGTGATGTACATATTAGAAAAGAGTTTGAGACGCCATCTAAACTTGAGAATAAGGGATGAATTAAATAGAAGAGTTTTCAAAACTTTTTTTTTCAAACACTTATGATCAAATTCGAAAGCTCAAGGTTTTAAAAGTTTAAAGATTTTAGAAAAAAGAGGGATTTATAATGTGTCCAAGTTTTAAAATGAAGGAACACGATGAATTGCATCAAATAACTAACATGCAATTAATGAATATAAAAAATTATAATATGGATTGACTAAAGGCAACAAATGTTGCCCATTGTGACAATTTATAGATAATAACTCAAAACACCTTTCAACTAGGGAATTATGCAATCAATCTATGCTTATCAAATTTATCACCAACTTGCAACTCCTTTGTGTAATGTAAGTCACATGAAATGCAAAATATAATGAGGTTTATTGATAATACAAAATCAAATTCACATGTAAATTTGCTTCTTTCAATCATAATGGATCTTTTTTTCCTTCATTACTTGAAGTTTCTATTTTAAGTTAATTGAATAAAAATTTTAAAATTCAAAAATTGACTATGATTGATTTACAATGATAATTCTTACATTTGAATAATTAAAAAAATCCTACCTTGTTTTTTTCAATTATCGCCACCCATTTCCTTTTCATTAGTTTAATTATTAAAGTTTTAAGATTATAACACAATTTACGATTGCATGGCATTCTTGCCATTTCTTGTGTTTCATCTAGTTATTAAACTTTTCACACGACTCCTAGTTTCGACATGCTTACCACATTTAGCTAGATTGTCCATCCTACTAGGACAAGGTCTACTTCAAAATATAGAGAATTAATTGCAAATATTATACTTGTTCTCAAAATAAGGACAAAAAAAAAATGGTGAAATATAATCACATATTATAAACATCAAGTTATAATGTGAATTTAAACTAACTAACAAGGGAAAAAATTCATACTTTCACCTTTAAGTGTTTAAAATTTATTATTACCTAATAGGAGAATGGATTATAAATACATTTTAAAACCTTTGATAAATTCACTATTCAAGCAACATCCATAAAAATCCATTAAATATCAATTTTAGATGAAAAAGATGTTGATGGATCAACTTCACAATTCATTGACATCCATTACAAGTTAGATTTGTAAATCATCATGAAATGCCTTGTTAAAAAGTATGCAATATGATGGGTCAATGTGTAAAATTCATGATAAAAATTTGTTGATATATTCAATTATGTTAACCTTAGTTCTAACAAAGTATAAAAACAAGGTTCACATTGAACCTTGTTGTGTGCTACTAAATCAAACACTTAGAAAAGCATGCACATAAATTACAAAATGAAACCCACTTGCAACTATACAAATTCAAGCTCAAGGCACAAACACAAAATGAAACCAAAACTTAACACGAATTGTGCATCACATTTTTTGTTATGCTCTAAAATACCATAACATCAAAGATGTAACTCTAAAAACATTCGTTGGGGACAAACCCTCCTTGAACATGAAAAGACTAGAACTTCGGTTCATATTCAATGGGGGTTCCAATAACACATAACTACAAAAAAAACTAATATATTGCAACAAATATCCAAGAACCTATTTCACATGGAAGAATGCCTTGAACCAATAGCTTATATCAATTTCATTCTTGACAATAACCCTAGGATGACCAAAAAGGATGCCAAACATTTTCACTTTCATCCATCTTTTCCTTACCCATTTTAGTTTCCACCTAAATGCAAAATTCAATATTTTGATTTTTGCCAATTTTTTTTCAATTTTGACTATCATATTGTGCTCATTGAATTTTATTTAACTTGAATATTAATTTGATTTAAAATTTATGCTCGTTGTGGCCAATTGTAGGCACATTGTGGCTCTTGGAGGTAATATTAATGGTGTATAAAGTGCCCTCCAAATACACCAAGAAATAATAAATCATGAAATTTACTGGAAGCGAGAAACAAAGAATTTTCAAATAATTTGAAAAGTGGGGGTTGTAGGTTACCTACCATATAGGCCTTGCTAACACCATAGTACCTTGGCAGCTTCAACACATGTCTGTATAATAATTATTTAATTTTGAAATTTGAAATTTCAACAATGAAGATTCAAAGCTTTTCCTTCACCAAATTTATTTTTTTGAAATTTTTTTTGGGGGAAATTTTCAGTAATTTTGAAATTAATATAATTAGTGTCCAAAGCTGCTAAGGTAGTAGGGTAGCCTCATACACACCCATTTTCATTCATTTAACTAATTATTTCCCCCCTTTTTTTTTTCTTTGAAAAAAACAAAGAGCTACTAACAGGTGACGAAAACTGTTAAGGATTTAGGCGGTAAAACTCACACGCTGGTGGTGGCAAGGCCACCCTTCAGTTAAGTTAACAGACTTACTACTATTCCAGTTCCAGTTAACAGTTACGTAGCCACAAACGGATTACGGTTACTAAAGGAGGTAACTAACTGAACCAGGACTTTTTGACGGGTGCCGGTTAGCCGGTGATGATGAGCAGAGGCGGGAAACTTGAAACCCTGTTAACTTCCCCCCCGCCACGGCCGCGGCCGCGGCCTCGCCCGCCCGCGCGGTCCATTTCTGGGCGCATTGACCGATGGACTTGCTTTTGTCAGACCGGCATGGCAGCAAAATTTGTCGCCATTTGGGCCCACCACACAGGAGCTGACACGTCGTTATTTGGCCTCTCGAATTAGCCATTTGTAACGTACCTTTTTAGTTGTGTACGCTCAATTTTACCGCCCAATGAGAACGCGCCAAGAAGTTGTACGCTTCCAGATCGAGGAATCCACCAGACTGGCACGAATGAGGAGTCGACACCTGGGCTTCTACAAATGGGCTTTTTTTTAAGGCCATTGTCGGTTTCTAACTCACTTCCTGTGTGTGAAAAGGGATTCAAATAGTTTTGGCATTCAATTTGGGTAGGTAAGTGCCCTGGAATGGGCACACAATTAACTCAACGGAAAAGTGCGGGGTATTAGCGATTTAATGGCCTAGGGGAAAAAAAATCATTTTTAGGGGTGGGAGCCAATCAACCTGCGCCAAATCAGCAAAAGAGACCCCCCCTTTGGCACCATTCTAGACTGGAGGTTGCCCATTTGAAAAGGGTAAAAGGGTGAAAAATCAAAAGCCCATAAAAAAAGTGAAGTAAACAAATACTTACGAGTTCACACACTCGATTATTATTTTTGGGAACTTATGGACTGGGGTTAATTATGAACTGCCACTTTAGTTAGTTTTATTGGCATCACTTTTGGCCATCCCCCATTATTTGGCCCCTTTTTTGACCCCCATTCATGAATCAATTGCCTTTGTTACACTTGCCAGTTCTTGAGTAGTGCCAATTTATGGGGAAGTTAATGTGAAACGTGTTAAAATTTGGCATCTAGCAACGCCTAGGGGCTTGGGGGTTGGTTGGTAATCAAGCATTTGCTTTTTGTCCAATCTGGGTAGTTTTAAAATGGGGCTTTTGGCCAGCTACTTTGTAAGGCCAAATTTGGGTCTTGACTAGATTTGGGAAGTGGAAAAAACCACAATAGATAGCTCAAAATGCAAAGGGAAAATCTTCCCTTCCCCCTTGTTTCGGGCCTTTGAGCTTATGATCATTTGTCCCTTTGCTCTTTCTTTTCACTCCCATCCTCTTTTTGTTGTGTTTTGTTGTCATAAAGTTTTGGTGGGTTTACATCATTTGTCTATGGACATGGAAACCCATCCTATCAACTTTGCTGGACGTGTTCATGTTAGGAATTCACTCTTTCTTTAATGGTGATTGTCATTGAAGTTTTGCCTATAATGCATACATTTGTCAATGCCAGTAGTGAGAGAAATATTTAGATGTGAATACTTTTAAGGTAAGTTTTCATACACATAGTGACCTTGAACAATTTTTCTACATGCAAAAGGATATGCTTTGCATTTCAGGTCATGCTAGCCAAAACAATTCAGGAATTCATTGAATTTGCTCTTTGATTTTAAGGACCATTTTTTGGGATTTCTCCTTCAAGAGAGACACCTAACCACAATAAAGCATGTAGAGAGGGCTGTTTGAACCTAAGATGGATTTGCAAATTGGAAACCCATCACATATAGGCACATAGATAAGGAATTAAGAATTTTCATGTTGAATTTCCCACTTTGAACAAAACTTGCAAATTTTGAGCCTCACCAAGTCCATGAAGAATGCAAGTTGTCCAAATCATGAAATTTATAAAGAAAAATGAAAATGCCCCTTACTTACTTTTAGACCCCATATTTTTTTCATTTCTTGTTTGTTTTGAGCGATCTAAAGAGCTATTGGTGCACCCATTGAAGCTCTACAAAGCTTTTTGAACTCCAAATTTAACAATGTAACGTCCAACAATTTTAAGTTTCAAGTCAAAAAGTGTTTTAACACACCCATTGTTGAACACTAACCCTTCTTACTTTGAAACCGTGGAGCTTCCTATATTTTTGCCCCTTTTTTTTGGGTCATTTTCATGTTGATGTGTGTGCCAAGTGGGGATTTACAATACTTTTTGAAATCTAAAAACAACCGAAGAATGTGCAAAGTTTTTAAGCTTTCCAATACACTATTTATCTACTTTAATGTTTCAATTAAGGCAATGGATTTCTACAAACATGACTTACACTAATACACATAAGAATATTTTGTCATTTGAAATCTTGCTTGCAACCCAGGTAGTCAATTTGTAATGGATTCAAAATTATTTGGGCATTGATTTGAGTAATCTCATTTTGCTTTTATCTTTTTCTTTGTTTTTAAAATAAATTGTTCATAAGGTTTTTAGCTCACATTGGTCAATGCACCCTCATATTAAATTTCATACCAAATACAACTACATAGCAAATTTAACCACATTTGAACCTTGTCCATAAATAAAAGAAATAACTTGTTGAAATTAAAAAATTTAATCATCTTTCAATATTATTTGCTCCCTACTATAACCTAATATCAAATTAGTTATTTTCACATTTTTATTATAAAAATTCAAAAAGAAAAAAAACGTTGTTTTGAAATTTCAACATGGTAAACAACAATATTGTAGTATTTGGGCAATTCTAACACTTTTGTGTTGAACAATTTATATATTTTTAATTTTTAATTCTGACATTTGAGTTTTTTTAATTTGAAAGTGTGGCAAGTAAGGAATAGGCCATAATTAAGGCACCTTGTCAAGAGCCAATATTCAGTTCTAAAAATTAAAAAAGTACAAAGCAAATAATTTTAGCTAGTTTTGGTTGGATGACACATGCAACTTAAATTACATGTATTTGAAAAAAAATAAAAAATAAAATTCTCATTTTTGCATCTAACATTACTTTACATCTAGATGTTTCATATGTGTTTTGCAACATATTAAGTAATCTTCAATTGCTAGTCCTTATGCTTGTTGTTCAAAAATGTTTTGAATTTTCATTTAAAAAATGCTATATTAAAAATTTGAAAAATATTTATCATATAAATTTCATGACATTTGATATTTAACAAAACAAATTGTTTATGGTTCAAATTTGGTGCAATTTGGCGTAACTTTAAATTATTCATTTATTATATTATAATTTTTTTCACTAAAAGTATTTTTTTTCACAAGAATCTCAAAGACATTAATTTGTGTGCCAAATTTAAAAATTGAACAATCCTTGTGGTTATTACAAATTATAAAACTCATTGGTCATTCAAAACTTAAAACATAATATAAAAGAAGAGGATGGTTCATAGTTGAATTTTGTGAATTGGAATCCTTTGTAGTGACATTCCTTTTGAAGTATCTTGATTACAATCAATAACATTAAAAACACAATAGTTTTTGTAAGTTTCTTGTTGGATCCTTGTGATTAGATGGTATTTTGTATCACATTAAAAAAATTCCAACATATAAGGTTGATTTGTTTTAAAAAATTCAACAAAATAAAAAATAATTAAAATTATTTTGAAATTGCCCATGTAATATGGTAGCTAGTTGTACAAATCAAGAGTTGTCTTTTTATTGAACTTCAATTTCATGTAGGTAAATTTGTAGAGACTTTGTTGCAAGAAACCAAAATAAGAACATAGGAGAAAGTGGACATTAAGGAAGAAAGGACATAAGTTTCAAAAGCTAAATATGCTTAACATATTCAATTTTTTTTGGGTTGTGTAGAAAAGCCTCTAAAAACCTTCCTTTTGTATGTCTACTTTAAACCTACCATTTAAGAATTGTGTTCAATAAACTTCTAAGATGTGCACTAAAAAATGAAAATTAAACTTTGTCCAAATTAAGAACTCAAGAAACTAAACTTTCAACCTTATGATATATAAAGCAAATAAAGATTGTGTTTGGTTATTATGTAGGTAGGTACATAAGACACTTGGTTTTTTAAAAATGTTGGTCAGGTTTGGTTTTTAAAACTTGATTTGGTGGATTTTTAAGGTTTCGGATTTAGTAGAAGATTCAACCCAAGGCAAAGGGAACTCTTTAGAATGCGGACTTAGTTTCAACCTAACAAAACTTAAGGGGGTTGAATCTTAAGTTTGGACCTAACCCAACAAGTCTTAACTTCTATTTCATTATATCTCGGTCTAGTAAGGTCTAGGATCAAAACTTTGTAACAAGTTCAACAAGTTTGAAATTTATATTCAACATAACAGGTTTAAACTATCGAACCACCATGCTATCACATATGTTGTGATAATTCATGTGCACTTTTTACTATTATTCTTAAATGTCTTTCCTTTCACTTTTCATATTCAACACATTATTGTCACCAAAAAAGAAAAACCAAATTTTTTCTAACTTCAAGGTTTGATCAACAAAAAATAAGAAACACAATCATAAGAAGTAAATAGAATGTTCACACAAAAAAGTTATAAGAACATTAAATTTATATGTAGGTCACTGCCTTGCTTAGTAAACACATGAAATAAAGACTACAGGCCTTGAAGGATCAACAATATTTGATTTTACTTTCATGAACCAACTAGTCATGTCTATGGCAAATTCAAACGATTATAGAAAATCCTAACCTCACATGGAATTGCTCCCCAAAACAAGTACAATAAACAAAACCCTATCACCCAATTTGTTTAGGAAATTGAACAAGAAAAGAAACAAGGTCTAGATTTGTCATCAACATAAATTTTCAACCCAAACCCATATTTCTTTTCAAAACCCAATTTTTCCTTCAAAGTTCCAAAAGTGCAAATACTTTTTTTCAAAACAATAAAACCCATATTTTTCTTTCAAAGCTCCCACAACATTTTAAACATGTCAAAATGAGTTGCGACTCCAATCTCTCACAAAATCCTTGGTGCAATTTGTCATTTCTTTCAACTTGGCCCCTAAATGTTACCTTTAAACCTATATTTCTTTAAGTTCATAACACAACATAAATATATAACCTTCAAAGAGAGAGTTATAAATCTTTGACAACATGCACATTCATCCCCAACAATCCACCAAGAAATCTTAGATTGGTTCTCTTGGATTTCAATACACCCAAGGAAAACTAAACAAACATGAAAAAAAAAATTTGATTCCATTTTCGTCCTCAATCTTCTTCAAATTGACATACTTATCTTAAATATCCCCATCGTTCCATAATTCACATCCCACCAAATGTAGCACAACACAACAAATACACTACCCAAAACCTCCAAACATCAAAAGCAAGAAAACATAAACAAATGTTGAGCACCATTGAAACAAAATTCACCATAAAAATGTTGTCTCCGATAACTTGCAAGAAACTAAACACCAACAAAATGCACAACAAAAAGACCACATGACTTCTCATCCCCATAACCATCAACTTTTGAAAGTTTGTCACTTTCTAGTTTTCGATAGTTGTCAATTCATCAGCTTCATCCAAATATGGCTTCGTCCACAACCCTAATTTTGGAACACAATACAACCTAGAAATTAAAAATTCCACCCAACACAAACCATTTTCACTTTCCAAGTTATTAGATCACAAGTTACAAGCCACATAACCTTAGACCTTCATTTCATTAGTGATCTACTAGTTAATATGAGGTCCCACCTTGGGCTCTCCTTAGCCCAGTGATTCTGTAACCCTTTGGTGCATGGATGAAAATGTCATATTTGCTCTCTATGTTAATGAAAAGCAGCCATCTCCATTCTCATTAAGGATGGGCATGTCCAGTAACCAGCAAGAGGGCACTGGTTATCGGAGAGGGGTCTGGTTATGGGCAAATAATCTGAACGCATCTGCACCTCGCCTATTTGTGGTAACAACCAGTGTGGTCTCACTACCTTACCCTAAGGTCAGTTTCGTAATTATATAATTCTCAAAATAGTGAAATGAAATTTTGTGAAAATATGAAGTTGACATTTTGAAAATCATCATAATTAATTAAAGAAAATAAAAATCAGAGTAGGTCTTTACTTACGTCTTTACACTCAATAAAGCCCTCGACTGACCACAAAGCTTTACCGGAATCTGGCCCAGTTCCGCCTTGCACAGGCCCTTATTATTCTGGTTAAGCCCTTAACATAGGCCTTTACCCTACTGTATCTAGGGTACTTAACTACATAGCTGTTACG
>Ga0209208_10004041_pt1 | contig 20915 bp, 16 predicted proteins | sample S1TSphfallax_3_FD_187694 | JGI IMG/M metagenome (GOLD analysis project Ga0209208, IMG submission 187694) | Host-associated microbial communities from peat moss isolated from Minnesota, USA - S1T2_Fd - Sphagnum fallax MG (SPAdes) (version 2) | ecosystem: Host-associated > Plants > Peat moss >...
TGGTTCAGGATGAGAAGGCGGCTGGAGTAAGCCAGCGCCAGATTCAGGTCATGTGTGACAGCAATGCAGAGCGCGCCCTCGCGCGCCAGTTCAGCGAGCGTGGAGAAGCATTGCAACTGCTGGTGAACGTCGAGAAAAGTGGATGGCTCATCAAACAGCATCACCCTCGGACATTGGGCAATGCAGGCGGCCAACAGCACGCGCTGCTGTTCGCCCCCGCTTAACGTTGCATAAAGGCGGTCGCGAAATGGCAGGCAATCCATGCGCAGCATGGCGTCTTGCGCATGCGCATGGTCTTCGTCCGATTCAAACCAGCTATCGGCGTGGGGATAGCGGCCCATCAGAACAACCTGCTGAACGGTGAAGGGCAGGTCGGTTCGCGTCCCCTGCGGAAGGTGGCTGATCAGGCGAGAACGTTCCTGGGCGGAATAAGACGACAGTTTGCGGCTGTTCAGCCACACTTCGCCTGCGGCTGGCGCGCGCAGGCCGGCCACGATGTCCAGAAGCGTGCTCTTGCCCGCGCCATTCACGCCCATCAGAACGATAAACTCGCCGCCATCGGCTGAAAAGCTAACTGCATTCAAGACAGAATGGCCGTCATATTGATAGGACACGCCGCTAACGGAAAGCCGGTGGCTCATGGCCTAATCCGTGTGCGCAGTAACTGCACCGCATCCACAACTCTGGGGCCGGGAGTAACTAGAGATTCCGCTGCCAATCCGTAGACTCGCTGATTGCGAACGGCAGCTAACTCGTGATGAGTCAGCCATGGTTCACGCAAGTGGTCCTCGATTGTCTTTGAGTCACCCATCTGTGAGAGGTCAAGAATGACATCGGGATTCAAGCGGATGACAGTTTCGAGCGAGATATGCGGATAGTCCATGGCTGTGTCGGTCAAAACATTCTTGCCTCCGGCAATCTCGAGAAGTTCTCCCAGGTAAGCGGCGGGGCTGACGGCAATGAGGCTGGTGAGCAGACCTGGAGTTCTTCCGATAATGATTAGGACGGTGGGTCGAGGTTTGCCGATGGTTTCTAATCGAGATTTATTCAAGCTGAGGTGGATATCGGAATTCAGTTTTGCGGCACGCTCTGGAGATCCTATGACTCGGCCCACGTCGGAGATCATGGTATAGATATCGGCCAGCGAACCCACCTTCACCGCCGCATGCGCAATGCCCAGCGCGGACAGGCGCTCCGCCAGCGCGGCTGCCGAGTCTTGAATAATCACCAAATCGGGACGCAGAAGCGCGATTTTTTCCAGATCCGGCTTCATGTAAGTTCCAATTTTCGGCAGCGACAGAACAGCGGGCGGATATTTGCAATAGGTGGAAACTCCCACGACGCGGCTGCCCGCGCCCAAAGCGAAGACGGTTTCGGTGACGCTGGGGAAGGTGGTGACAATGCGCGCGGGCTGCGCCTGGGCAAGAACGGCGAAAAACAAGGCGGCGCTGGCAAGCGTGAATAGGCGTGGTTTCAATTGGTGTTCGAGCATTGCTAGTGTTACGACCTGTATATTCGTAATATTGGTTCGGGCATGAAATTGTTCTTAGTTTATCTGGCGGCAATCATTGCCTCCGCTCCCGCTCGCGGCTCCGCCGGAGGCAGCATCTCAGGCCTCATCACAGATTCCAGCGGCGCTTCCGTGCCGCATGCGCGCCTGACGCTGGTGAACATGAGCTTGAAGACGGAATTCAAGTCGTTTTCCGATTCGAAAGGATTTTATTCCTTTCCGGCGCTGCCCATCGGCCAATATGATCTGCGGGCGGAGTCGGCCGGTTTGGGGACGCAGGAGAAGGAGCACTTAACGGTGGACGCCGACGGCGCGCTGCGCGTGGATTTCCGGCTGACTGTGGGCCAAAGGTCGGACAGTGTCAGCGTGACTGCCGACGACAGCGCGCTTGAAACACAAGTGGACACAGTCGCCACGCATCTGGGCGAAGTGGTGACGGAAAAGCAAATAGAGGCGATTCCGCTGAATGGCCGCAGTTACACGGATCTGCTGGCAATTCAGCCGGGAGTGAGTCCAGTCACCACTCTCACGGCCACTTCGGTTATCATGGCTGGCGTCACGGGGACCATTAATCCGTCGGGAGACTTGAATCCGGGCGATGTCTCCATTGATGGGCAGCGCGAATCGGCCAACGGCTTTTTCGTCAATGGCGCCGACGTCCAGGAGCACATGAATGGAGGCACCTCCGTTATCCCGAACCTGGATTCCATCCAGGAATTCCGCGTGCTGACGAATAACTTCGATCCCGAATATGGCAACTACAACGGCGGCTTGATCAATGTGTTTACTAAGTCCGGGAGCAACTCGTTTCACGGCAATGCGTTCGAGTTTCTCAGAAACACCGACCTGGATGCCAGGAACTTCTTTGACACCACTCGCGGAGCCTTCCAGCAAAATCAGTTTGGCGGCACAGCGGGCGGCCCCATCAAGAAGGAGAAGTTATTCTTTTTTGCCGATTATCAAGGCACAAGAACAGTAGAAGGAATCACCTCAGCCGAAACCACCGTTCCCTCTCTTCAGGACCGTCAAGGAAATCTAACCGACCTGGCTAGTTCTTTGACGGGAACAGTCAGCGGACCTTACACAGCCACTTTGCTTAGCCAGAAATTGGGCTATCAAGTTACTGAGGGTGAGCCTTACTACAAGCCGGGATGTGTCACCTCGGCGCAATGTGTTCTTCCAAATGCAATCATTCCGCAGTCAGCCTGGTCAGCGCCGGCGGCGAATCTTTTGAAACACATTCCGGAACCAAATAGCGGATCTAATCAATTTTCTACTTCTTCTGATCCGGAGACCGTGAGAGATGACAAAGGTTCGGCAAGATTGGACGCGAACACGCGAATTGGGCAAATTTATGGATATTACTTTATTGATAACTACCGTCTGGACAATCCCTATCCGGGCGGCCAGGGCGGTGCCAGCATACCCGGTTTCGACGCCTTGACCATTGGCCAGGCGCAGATGTTTACCATGGGCGACACCAAAACATTCGGCGCAGCCACGGTGAATGAATTTCACGCGGGATTCATTCGAAACGCCAATAATATTGGGCAGCCTAAGGGCGGTTTGGGAGTCAGTCTTGAATCACAAGGTTTCGTCGGCATCGTGGTGCAGGCCCCGCAGTTCGAGGGCGTGGAGAATATCGTTTTTCCGTCCTTTGTCATGGGTGTTCCCATCACGAATGTGGACCAATGGAACAACACTTTGTATCTAAGTGACGGAGTCTCCCGAGTGATCGGCACTCATACTATTAAGTTCGGAGGCCAGTTTCATGCGGATCAGGTGAATGAGCATCCGAACGCCACGTTCAATGGGACGTTCAATATTGACGGCACGGAAACCGGATCGGCCTTCGCGGATTTTCTGCTGGGTTTTGCCAGCAACTACACGCAAACCTCGGGCCAGAGTTTTTACTTGCGAAACCGCTATGGCGGCGCGTTTCTGCAAGACAGTTGGCAGGTTAGAACCAACTTGACTCTGAACCTGGGAGTGCGCTGGGACCTGATTATGCCGTGGTGGGAGAAATATAACCAGATTCAGACGGTGGTTCCGGGCCAGCAATCAGTGCTTTATCCGAACGCCATCAATGGGCTGGTGGTTCCCGGCGACCCCGGCATCCCCTCAACCTTGTCGCCATCGCAGTATCACAACTTCGCGCCCAGGCTCGGCATCGCCTACGCGCCGAAGTTTGAAAACGGATTCTGGCGGGCGCTGTTTGGCGAGCCTGGAAAAAGCAGCATTCGCGCCAGCTACGGCATTTTCTACACGGCGTTTCCCGGCTTGACCGCTGGAATCATGTATGGAGTTCCTCCCTACGGCTATAACTATCTCAGTTCGGAGCCGCCGCTGTTGGCGACGCCCTTTGTCAATTCGTCGGATGGTGCTCAAAACACCGACCCATTTCCGCTGACTTTTCCGCCGCACAATGTTTCCGCAAGCAATCCATACACCGGATTCAATTTCGCGGCCGTGACTCCCATCAGCGCCGATCCGTTTTTCTACTACCGAAACCAGGTTCCCTACACCGAGAACTATATGTTCTCCCTTCAGCGCCAGGTGTCCAAATCCGCGCTGCTGACGCTAAGTTATGCGGGCAATGAGGGCCACCACTTGCTGGTCCTGGTGCCGCAGAACCTGGGCAATGCGGCGCTGTGTCTTAGCCTCAGCCAGCCAAGCGAGGTGGCTCCCGGCACTTCCACTTGCGGACCCTTCGGCGAGGATGCCGCTTACACGTCGGCATCGGGCAAGACCTATCAAGGCACGCGAGTGGGCCTCGGCTCCAGCTTCGGCTCCACGACGGCGCAAAAAACTGTCGGCAATTCGAACTACAATGCGCTGGAAGCAACTCTGCGTTTCCAGGCCGGCACCCGCGGCACGCTGCTGGTTGGCTACACTTACTCCAAGTCGATTGACCAGGCATCGAACATAGGCGAACAGACAAACCCATTCAATGCCAGCCTGACGCGGGTGCCGTCTTCGTGGGACATGACACAGAATTTTGTGGCCACTTATACTTACGCGCTGCCATTTGACAAATTTTTCCGCCGCAATCGCCTGACCGAAGGCTGGAGCTTGTCCGGCACCACGCGCTTCAGCACCGGCTTCCCGGTGACTTTGTACGACGATTCCGACCGTTCTCTTCTGGGAACACTGGGCAATGGCGTGAACAACCAATTGCTGGACACGCCGGAATATCTGGGAGGGCCGCTGGAAATAAACACGAATCCGCGCAACGGCAAGCCCGAATTCAACCCCGCTGCTTTTTCGCTGGAGCCGCTTGGGCAATTGGGCAACGCGGCGCGCCGCTCTTTTTACGGCCCTGGCATTGAGAATTTCGATATGCAGATCAGCAAGACGGTGCGGCTGCGCGAGTCAGCTTCTTTTGACATCCGGGTGGAAGCGTTCAACGTGTTTAACCACGCGCAGTTTTACGGCCCCTCTTCGGTCGATGGCGAAGTGAACGATTCGAATTTCGGCAGCGTGGTGAGCGCCGCCGCGCCCAGGCTGGTGCAGGTGGCGGCAAAATTTCACTTCTAAAGAAAGGCCTTGAGGTCTAAAGTCAGCATCAATTCCGAGCAAAGGCAAGGAACGTTTAATCCTTGTAGGGATCAAATTCTTTCGCCGATGCCATAGCCACTCCCACGGGAGTTAGCGTGTGCAGTATGCGGATGCTGCCGGCACGGCCAGCTCTTTTCAGAATTTGGAGCCCCGAGCCGGGCTTGAACCAGCGACATCCAGTTTACAAAACTGGCGCTCTACCAACTGAGCTATCGGGGCTTACTTCTATCGTACCCACAACCGGATGGAAATTCCAAGCTCGAAACATTTTGAATTCCGTTTTGAGTTTCCAATTGGGCATTCGTTTTCGCCTATAACCCAAACCAAAACTTGCTTTTCCTGGGGTCGGAGGCCTTAGTGGGGCACGGCCAGAACCGACGTCAGCAGCGCTCGCGCGCCGTTCCAGAGTATCTGAACGCCGATGCAGACCAGCAAAAATGACGAAAGCCGCATCACGACGCTCATCACCGTTGGCCCCAAGATGCTGGCCAGCCGGTCGGCGAATCCGTAGCAAAGAAAGATAGTCAGCGCGATAAACAGCGACCCGGCCACAGCCGCGGGAATGGCCGTGGCGTTCACGCCGGCGTGCGGCGCGTTCGCGCCCAGCGTGATGGCCACCGAAATGGAGCCGGGACCCACCGTTAGCGGCAGCGTCATGGGATAAAATGCCTGCTTAAACGTGTCCTGCGGGTAGAGGGTTTTGCGCATTTCGGTGCGCTCATCTTCGTCCCGGCGCTTGAGCATCGACCAGCCTGTGGAAATGACAATCAGGCCGCCGCCCACCTGCACCACCGGCAGCGAGATTCCGAAAAACGCCAGAATGTGCGCGCCAATCAGGTAGGAACCAATCAGCAGGAAGAAGCTGTTCAGCGCAATCCGCCACGCCAGCGCGCGCCGGTTATGCGGGGAAAAGCTGGCGGTCAGCGTTAAGAAGAAGGGGGTTGCGCCCAGCGGATTGACGACCGGGAAAATGGTGCTGATGACCAGGAGGATGTTTTGCAGTATTTCCGACAAATTGCAGTTTACCGAGAAATGGGAACAACAATGCCTGATCGCTCGTAATAGATTGCTGAGGTCTGGCGAGTGAAATTTCGTAAAGTCCTGGGACCGCTGCTGGCACTGGCTTTATTAATCGGCGTGTCGGCGGCCATCCGCTATTCGGTTCGCGAAGCGCAGCAGGCCCAAATGGCCAGGCAGCAGGCGGCGGCGCGCATCACGGTGCGGATTCTGACCAGTTCCGAAAAAGAGCATTTTCTGGACGATCCTGAACTGGCGCGGGTTTTGGAAGCGCATGGCATGGCCATTGCCTATCAGAAGGCGGGTTCGCGCGAAATTGCCTCGCGGCCGGACTTGAAAGATTTCGACGTGGCTTTTCCGGCCGGCACGCATGCCGCCGTTAAAATTTCCCAAATCACCGGTTCCAAGCGCATTTTCACGCTTTTCTACACGCCGATGGCGGTGGCGAGCTGGAAATCGCTGATTCCGGTGCTGGAACAATCGGGCCTGGTTTCGCGCCGCCAGAATGCCTGGTTCATCGTCAACATGGGCAAGCTGCTGGACCTGATGGAAAAGGGAACGCGCTGGAAAGATCTTCCCGGCAACACGGATTACGCGGTGGGAAAGTCTGTTTTGGTGACCACAACCGACGTTCGCAAGTCAAATTCGGCGGCGATGTATTTGTCGCTGGCCGCCTACCTGGCCAACGGAAACAACGTGGTCTCCAGCGACGCGGACGCCGACAAGATTGCCGCCAAAATGGTGAGCCTGTTTTCGCGGCAGGGCTATCAGGAGGCAAGCTCCGTGGGGCCGTTTGAAGATTACGCGGCCATGGGGATTGGCAAATCGCCGCTGGTGATGATCTATGAACAGCAGTTTCTGGAATATGTCCTGAGCCACGCGAATCCCAATCCGGACATGGTTTTGCTGTATCCTGAACCCACCATTCTTTCCAAGCACACCATGGTGGCGCTGACCGACAATGGCGAACGTTTTGCCAAAGAAATGGTTTCCGACCCGCAGGTGAACGCCATTGCCGAGCGCTATGGTTTTCGGACCGAGAACAACGCCCAACTGTTCGCGGCGGTGGAGGCAAAGAAGCTGGCCATTCCGCACACGCTGGTGGATGTGATTGATCCGCCGACATACGACATTCTGGAAAAGCTGATTAACCGCGTGGACGAAGGCCTTAAACAGTGAGGAGATTGAACCGTGACAACAAATGACGCGCAGCCCGAAATGCTGATGCCGCCGGAAGCGCCGCTGATGCTGAAAATGCCGGAACCGGTGAAGCCCGTGAAAGAGCCGGACGCGGCCGCCGCCATTGTGCCCATCAGCGAGCAAACACGCAGCGCCACGCTGAGCCAGGCCGACCAGTTTATTGCCGACCTGCTGAAGATGGACGTCACCTCGGGCGATTTCCGCGCCCGCATTGACAGCGCTTTCCGGCTGGGGCGCAAAGAGATTTCGGAAAGCGCGCTGCTGACCGGCAAGTTAATGGAGAAGAACTTTTCCGGAGACACCAACAATCCCGCGTTTCAGGTGATGAATGAAATGCGCGCCTTGTTTGAGGCGCTGGACCCCGGCAAAGAGGGCGACTTATTCACGCCCAACAAAATTCTGGGCGTGATTCCGTTCGGCAACAAGCTGCAAACTTATTTGCACCGCTTCGACACGGCCAGCGCGTCGCTGCGCAAATTGATTGACAGCCTGTTTGGCGTGGAAGACGAGCTGTCGCGCGACGACCAGGAATTGTTCGCCACCATGAACAAGCTGCTGGCGGCGATGACCAAGCTGAAGTCGGTGGATATTTTTATTGAGCATCTGGACCAGGTCCTGGTGGAAGCGGTGGCCAAGCTGCGCGCCAATGACCCGGCGCGCGCCAAAGCCATTGAGCAGGAAGTTTTGTATTATGCGCGCCAGGCCAGCATGGACGTGAAAACGCAGATGCTGGTTTGCATCAACGGCTACAAAATGCTGGAAGGCCTGCGCAAAACCGGGCGCGAACTGCTTATCGGCTGCGACCGCATGGCCACCATCGGCATGTCCAGCCTGTCGATTGCCGTGACGCTGGCGCGCGCGCAAGGCTACCAGATGAAGGTGATGGATGCGCTGAAGCAGGGATCGGCCGCGATTGAAGGCCTGATTGCCTCCACCACCAAGATGTTTGGCGACCATGTGGACCGCGTGATTGAGTTCCAGTCGAACCCGCTGGTGGGCGTGCAGACGCTGAAACAATCGTTCGACACGGTGTTTGCCAGCCTGGACAAGATGGATGAGTTTCGCGCCAAGAGCATTGAATCCATGGGCGCGAATATCGCCATGCTGAAGGGGATTTTGAACGAGGGTGAATCGCGCATCAACCGCGAGCAGACGGCGGTGAAGGCGATTTCGGAAGTCTCCAGCGCGCCCGCGGGTCCTGTCACTTTGTGACGAATGCTTTATGAGCAGGCGGACTAGCTTCGTTCTGATTTGCATTGCCTTCGCGATGATGCTGGCTCACCGCAAGGATGATAAGGAGGAGAGCCGCCCGGCGGAAACCAAAGCGCCGCCGGCGAGCTTTGCCATTCTGGCCGGCTCGGAATTGAAGGATATGGAGAGCCTGGCGAAGGGCAGCGGGATCGGGTTGCGCTTCAGCTATGATGGCACGCTGAACGCGGTGGACCGCATTGCGGCCGGAGAACGCTTCGATGCGCTCTGGCTGGCGCAAGGCAAGTATCTGGCGACGAACGTGCTGGCGCAGGAAAAGACCATGCTGTCGCCGGTGGTGCTGGGGCTGAAGACTTCGAAGGCGCATGAACTGGGCTGGGATGCAGCAGATCCGACTTGGAAAGACATTGCGGAAGCGGCAAAGGCTGGAAAGTTCACCTTTGGCATGACCAATCCGGCTTCCAGCAACAGCGGCTTGACGGCCATTATCGGGCTGGCATCGGCGCTGGCGGCGAATCCAGATGCGCTAACCGCGGCTGATGTGAACACTTCGCAGCTTCAGGATTTCTTCAAGAGCCAGTCGCTGACCGCCGGATCGTCCGGCGCGCTGGCGGAAGCGTATGAGAGCAACCCGGCGCGCGTGGACGGCATCATCAATTACGAATCGGTTCTGCTCTCTTTGAACGCGCGCGGGCGACTGGCGGAGCCGCTCACATTGATTTATCCCAAGGAAGGAATTATCACGGCCGACTATCCGCTGATGCTGTTGAACGCGGCCAAGCGGGCGGATTACGACAAGCTGGTTGCTTATTTGCGCGGCAAAGATGTGCAGTCGAGAATTTCGGCGCTGACTTTGCGGCGGCCCATCAATCCGGATGCCGTCATGGCGGCGGCCATTCCGAAACGCACGCTGATTGAGATTCCCTTCCCTGGCCAGCCCGCGCTGATTTCGGCGCTGCTGGACAGCTTTCTGTCGGACGTGCGGATTCCCGGCGCTTCGCGCTACGTGCTGGATCTTTCAAGCTCAATGCAAGGCGCGCGCATGGAATCGCTGAAACGCGCGATGCTGATGCTGGCTTCGCAAACGCCGCATGGCGATGAGCGCTTCGCCCGTTTTCTGAACCGCGAGGAGGTGGGCATTATCACGTTTTCGTCGCAGCCCGCGCCGACGGTCCTGTTTCCCATGGGATCGGACATGCTGGCGAATGAAAAGGCGCGCGCGGCGGTGGCGCACTTCATTGAGCCGCTGCACGCCGAGCAAAGCACCGCCATCTATTCCAGCGTGAAACAGGCGTTAAGCGAACTGGAGCAAGAGCGCGCCACTGACCACGAGAAGCGCTATTACACGGTGGTTCTGATGACCGATGGCGAGAATAATCGCGGGCTGAGCCATTCCGAATTCGACGACTGGTACAAAGAGCAAGGCGACAAAGTGCGCGGCATTCCGGTGTTTCCCATTCTGTTCGGCGAAGGGGACGAGCGCGAACTGCGCGAACTCGCCGGACTGACCGGCGGCAAGGTGTTTGATTCGCGCTCGACCGATTTGCCGGTGGTGTTTAAGGAGATTCGGGGTTACCAGTAGTGGCCATCAATAAGGTGAGGCTGTACTTGTACAGCACGGGCAATATTGTGGGGTCGGTGCTGGCGCTGGCGGCCTTGGGGCTGTTTTTCGCCGGCGTCATTCACGCTTTCTGGTGGCTGATTGTGGGCGGTCTTTACCTGGCGCCGGTTTTGGCGTGGCCGCGCGGCAGCCTGGCGCATGTGGCGGAGACGATGGAACTGCCGGCCGAACTTCTGGCGCAGCAAGTGCGGCGACTGGCGGACAGCGTGGCCAGCGGCTTGCCCGCTGATTCGCGCGACTGCCTGCGCAGCATTCAAAGCACCCTGAGCGAATTGCTGCCGCGCCTGAAAGAACTGCGCGAGCGCGGCGTGATTTCCGCGAAGGATTCGTTTACGGTGATTGAGACGGTGCGGCGCTATTTGCCCGACACGCTGGGCGCTTATCTGCGCTTGCCGAAGCTTTACGCCCAGATGCAGCCGCTGGCCGATGGCCGGACGGCTTCGCAGACTTTGCACGCGCAGCTTCGAATGCTGGACAGTTCGCTGAAAGAGGTGGCGCAAAGCGCGTTTGCCGGGGATGCGGAACGGCTGGTGAGGAATGGCGAGTTTTTGCGGAATAAGTTTTCAGAGAAGGTGGCTTTCCGGCCTTAAGCCAATGCGTCCAGCCCGTGCTTCTTCACTATTGAAAGAAGCTTGAGTGCCATGCCGCTCGGCTGTTTTGCGCCGGTCTCCCACTTCTCCACCGTGGATTCGCTGGTGTTCAGATAGCGGGCGAAGACCGGCTGGCTGACGCGCAGACTCTGCCGGATTTTCTTGATCTGCTCCGGCGTCAGCGTAGGCGGGCTAGTGAGACACGATGCGTCGAAACTCCGCATCGTGGCCTTATCGATAGCTCCCACTTTGTGCAGCGCGGAGGCCGAGGAGTGGATTGCCTCGAATGCGTCACTCTTAAATCTAATTTTTGCTGCCATGGCAGATCTCTATCCAGTCTCTCTTTTCGATTAACTCATTCACTTGGCGTGCCGTCAATCCAGCGTATGCTTTTGCCAGCTTTCGAAATTCGGCAAGCTCGTTGTTCTCAATATCAGCGCGATCCTGCTTGGCGAATAAATACTCATAGACCCAATAACGACCGGCTTTCGCCAGAACGATAGATCGGTATTGATTCTTTCGCAAGCGCTTCTTGAAGACACCGCCGCCTAAATCGTCCGCCATCCCAAGCATCACCTGAAGGATAGCGGAGCAAAGCTCCTTATCCAGGATGTTCGCCTTGCGAGCGGCCTTGCCAAACCAAGCTGTCTTGAAGACCCGCATGGAATTGGCAGCCAAGGTTCCCATCTCAGCTAGGGTAGCACCCAGTGCGGCGAATCTTCACGCTGCGCCGGTCGCACTGGGATTGGATAGTCCCTCCATACGGGTCCTAAGGCGCATGTTTAGCAATACAGAAACATGGAATCTACGCCGATAAACCAGTGTAGGCATGCGGGGTGAAGTTCAATTCATTTTGGGGCAAGGGCGGCGCGTTCTGGCTGCGCTCGTCATCCTGTGCGCGCTCTCCTGCCGCCTGGCATTTTCCGGAACGCTGCCCGTGCTGACAACGGTGGCGCAGGTGAAGGCGCTCAGCAGCGAGGAGGCGGCGCGCCATTATCCGGTGGATATTCGCGCGACGGTGACGTTCTTTAACAGCGCTCGCTGGATGATGATGGTGCAGCAAAACGGCAGCGGCATCTATGTCGCCGGTCCTTACCAGGGCGCGTGGAATCCGGGAGACCGCGTGGAAATTGTGGCGAAGACGGACCGGGGCGACTTTGCGCCCGTCCTGAGAGATGCGGGCATTCACTTTTTGCGCGCCGGCCCGATGCCCGAACCGGCGCACCCCACCATTGACGATCAATGGGCGGCGAAAGACGACAACGTCTGGGTGGAAATGCACGGCCGGCTGGTGAACGTCCAGTCTCAGGTGCGATTCCGGCCGGACCAGCTTCCGAATTTGTCGGTGATCCAGCTCAGCGTGGGCGGTGTCCGCGTCAAGGCGCTGGTGGAGGAGGCGCCGCCCAAGAACCTGGACCAGATGATTGGGGCGACCGTTCGGGTGCGCGGCATCAACGGGACCCAAACCAACGCGCAGCGGCAATTTCTGAGCCCGCTTCTATACATGCGGACATTTCGCGATCTTGAGATTGAAAGCACGGCTTCGCGCGTCAGCCTGGCTAAATCGGTGACGCACATTGGCGACCTTCTGACCTACTCTCCCAACGGGACGCCCACCGGGCGCGTCCGGGTACACGGCGTGGTGACGATTGCCGATCCGACGCTGGGTTTTTACATTCAGGAAGGCGAGCATGGAATCGCGATTCAGGGCGACATTCCGGAACTGCTGCGGCCCGGCGACAGAGTGGAAGTTCTGGGTTTTCCGACCGGCAGCCTGGAGGGCGCGGTTTTGCGCGATGTGCTGATCCGCACCATTTCCGATCCCATGGCCGTTCAGCCGAAAACCGTGAAGGCGTCCGACGTGCTGGAAGGCGCGTGGGAATCGCGGCTCATTCGCGTCAGCGGGTATTTGACGCATTGGAACCGGATTGGCGATTGGGACCATTTGACGCTGCGCTCGGGCGACATGGTGTTCCGGGCGCAGGTGCGGGTTCCGGCGCATGAGGGCAAAACATCCTGGGAATTGGGCAGCGAACTGCAACTAACCGGCGTCTGCAAACTGGAATTGAACGTGGTGGGCCTGGAGCCGGTGGGCTTCACGTTGCTGCTGCGCTCTCCGGAAGACATAACGGTTCTGCAGGACGCTCCGCTGCAATCCCGCTTCCCCTGGCGGGTTTCCCTCGGCGCGGTGGCGCTGCTGCTGATTGCCGCCATCACCTGGGGGGCGTCCATGCGCCGCCAGGTGCGCGCGCAAACGGCTCAGCTTCGCTTGGAAAAAGAGCGCGCGGAGGCGGCCAGCCGCGCCAAATCGGAATTTCTGTCCAACATGAGCCACGAAATCCGGACGCCGCTGAACGGCGTCATCGGCATGACCGGCTTGCTGCTGGATGAAGAGCTGCCCGCCAAGCACCGCGAATGGGCGGAGGCGGCGCGCGTGTCGGGCGAGGCGCTGTCGGCGCTGATCGACAACATTCTGGATCTGGGCAAGATTGAGGCGGGCAAGCTCAACATGGAGCGGATTCCCTTTCGGCTGCGCAACACCGTGTCCGATTCAGTGACGCTGATGCAGCGCAGGGCGGATGAAAAGCGTTTGGCACTGGTGGTGGATTATCCCGCCGAATTGCCCGAATGGGTGGTGGGCGATCCGGTGCGGGTGCGCCAGATTCTGCTGAATTTTTTGAGCAATGCCATTAAATTCACCTCCGCCGGCAGCGTCACGCTGGGTGTGCGGGCGACGCCGCAGCCGGACGGCCAGGCGCTGGTGCGAATCTTCGTCAAGGACAGCGGAGCGGGGATTTCAGAAGCCGCGCGGGCGCGCTTGTTCAGCAAGTTTGAGCAGGCCGATTCCTCCACCACCAGGCGGCATGGCGGAACCGGGCTGGGGCTGGCGATCTCGCGCCAACTGGCGGAACTGATGGGCGGCGGCGTGGGCTGTGAAAGCGAGGAAGGAAAGGGCAGCACGTTCTGGGCTGAGATTCCTTTTGAGCTGGTGGATGGGCCGGCTGAGGAGCCTGCCGAAAAAGCGGCGGCCGCGCCGGCGGCGAAATTGCCGGAGGAAGTTTGGCGCGTCCTGCTGGTGGAAGACAATCCCGTGAACCAGGTGGTGGCGCGGCGGCTGCTGGAAAAGCTGGGCTGCGAAGTGGATGTGGCCGACACGGGCGCCCAGGCGGTTGCGCTTTTTGAGCAGCGCCCTTATCGCGCCATCTTCATGGACTGCCAAATGCCCGAGATGGACGGCTACACCGCCACCAATTTGATCCGCAAGAAGGAGCGCAGCGGAAGCCACACGCCCATCATCGCGCTGACGGCCAATGCCATGGAAGGCGACAAGGAACGCTGCCTGGCGGCGGGCATGGACGATTATCTGGTCAAGCCGGTGCAGAAAAAGGAGCTGGCGCGCGCGGTCGAGCAGTGGGTGGGTGTGCCAATGGCCGGGAGCATTGCTGGCTCCGCGTGAGTCATAATCCTTTAAATGGCAGACCTTCTCGCCCGACGCGGTTTTCTGAAAGCCAGCGGACTGGCATTATCCGCAATTAGTTCCGGCAAGTTTTTGAAAGCCGCGCCGTATGTGCAATCGGCGGGCACGGTGAAGTTCGGCATCATCGGCGTGGGCATGGAAGGCTCCGGCCTGCTGCGCAACGCCATTGAGCTTCCGGGCGTTGAATGCCTGGCGGCTGCCGATCTTTATGACGAGCGGCACACCCTCGCCAAGCAAATTACCGGCAATCCCAATCTGTTCACCACGCGCCGCTATCAGGAATTGCTGGAGCGCAAAGATATCGATTGCCTTCTGGCCGCGGTGCCCGACCACTGGCACATGCGCGTGGTGGTGGATGCTTGCAACGCGGGCAAAGATATTTATTGCGAGAAGCCGATGTCGCACACCGCCGGGCAAGGCCTGGAGATGATTGCGGCGGCTGAGAAGAACAAGCGCATTGTGCAGATTGGATCGCAGCGCGTCAGCTCCGCGCTGTGCGCCAAGGCGCGCGAGCTTTATCATGGCGGCATTATTGGCGATGTGGAAATGGTGGAGCTGAGCATGGGCCGCAACAGCCCGACCGGCGCGTGGGAATATCCGCCTCCGCCGGGGCTTTCGCCGCAAAATATCGATTGGGACACCTGGCTGAACGACGCGCCGAAAATTCCGCTGAATCCGGAGCGCTTCGCGCGCTGGCGCTGCTGGAAAGAATATGGAACGGGCGTGGGCGGCGATCTGATGGTGCATTTGATCAGCGGCATGCTGTTCACCCTGGGCTGGAACGAAGGGCCGAAATCGGCGTCGGCGCTGGGCGGCATTTTCCGCTGGAAAGACGGGCGCAACATGCCGGACACGCATGCGGTGCTGTTTGATTATCATGGCATTCCGGTTTACGTGCGCCTGAACCTGGGATCGGCCACACCGGAAATCGCGCGCTTTTTGGGGCCGAAAGGCGTGCTGGAGGCGCAGGGCCAGAGCCTGCGTTTTCTGCCGCAAACGGGCCAGGACGAAGAGCCAAGCTATTATTCCGACAGCTTTCCGGCCAAGATGCATGCCGATTATGTCAGCCAGTGGCATGCCGAGCATCCGGAACACTACGGCAAGGAACCGATCAGCACGGAGATGCTGTTTGAGGGCGACGATTGGGACGACTTGAAGCCGCACTTGTGGAATTTTTTTGAGGCGACCAAGAGCCGGCGGCCGGTGACCGAAGATGCCGTGTTCGGCCATCATGCGGCCCTGGCATGCCATATGGCGAACGAATCTTATTTCCAGAAGAAGCCGGTGTTCTGGAATGAGCAGTCACATTCCATCACTTAAACTGGAATCAGTGAGACGGTTTTCATTGGCGCTGCTGGCGGCCCTGCTGCTTTTTGCCGGGGCCTGCGCGCGCAAACCAGACGTGAGCGAGAGGCCGATAGGCACGGTGGTGCAAATTCATGCGCCGCTGGGATTGCCTCCGGTTCCGGTGCCCGCTTCCAATCCCGAAACGCAGGAGACCATCAATTTAGGACGGCAGTTGTTTTACGACAAAAAACTGTCGCGCAATGATTCGGTGGCCTGCGCTTCCTGCCACGATCCGCAAACCGGATTCACCGACGGGCGTCCGCATTCGGTCGGCGTGGATGGCAAGACCGGAACGCGCAATGCGCCCACGGTGGTGAATGCCGCGTATATGCCGCTGCTGTTTTGGGACGGGCGTTCGCCGAGCCTGGAGGCGCAGTCCGCGATGCCGATTGCCAATCCGGTGGAGATGGATCAGGGGCACGATTTGCTGGTGTCGCACCTGAATGCCGATCCCGAATACCGAACGGAATTTGAAAAGGCTTTTGGGCCAGGGCCGGCGACGCTGGGCAAGGTGGAAAAAGCGATTGCGGCGTTTGAACGGACGCTGATCAGCGGCGATTCGCCGTTTGACCGTTACGAATATGGCGGCGACAAGAAGGCGCTGAGTGCGGCGGCCATTCGCGGGCTGCAGGTGTTTTTGAATCCGCAAAAAGGCAATTGCGCGGTGTGCCACACCATTGGCGCGCATTACGCGCTGTTCACCGATGGCAAATTTCACAACACCGGCGCGGGCGTGGATGGCGAAGGCGTGCTGACCGATCTGGGACGCTTTGACGAAACCAAGCGCGAAGCCGACAAAGGCGCGTTCAAGACTCCCACGCTGCGGAATGTGGCGCTGAGCGGGCCTTATATGCACGACGGCAGCTTGAAGACGCTGAAAGATGTGGTGGATTTTTATGCGGGCGGCGGCAACTCCAATCCGGAGCAGGATCCGCAAATGAAGAAGATCCATTTGACCGGGCCGGAGCGGGCGGATTTGGTGGCGTTTCTGAACTCGCTGACGGGCGAAATGCCGGCCAATGCGGGACCGCCGGAAATAACGGTGACAAGAGCGGCAAAATGAAACAAGTGTATGTGCTGTTATGCACGATGGCTTTGCTCAGCAGTTGCAGCAAAGAGAAGCCTGCCGAGACCAAGCCGGTTCCTCCGCCGGTTGTTTACTTTAAAGTGGATCCGGCGACGGCGGGCAGCGTGGCTGGGAGCATTCAGTATGTGGGCAAGAGGCCCGCGCGCAAAGTGGTTGACATGAGCAGCGACCCGGCGTGCGTGGATGCGCACCACGGCAAGGCTTATGACGAATCGCTGGTGGTGAACCGCAACGGCACGCTGGCCAATGTTTTTGTCTACATCAAGAGCGGCCTGGAAGGAAAAACTTTCCCGGTGCCCTCGACGCCCGTGACCATTGACCAGCAGGGATGCTGGTTTCATCCGCGCGTGCTGGGCATTCAGGTGGGGCAAAGGCTGTCGGTGATTAACTCCGATCCGGTGACGCACAACATTCATCCCATGGCCGAAATCAACCGCGAGTGGAATCACAGCCAGGGCGCGGGCGATCCGCCGCTGGCGCGCAAGTTTCTGAAGCCGGAAGTGATGATTCCGGTGAAGTGCAACATTCATAGCTGGATGCACGCGTTTATCGGCGTGGTGGACAATCCTTACTATGCGGTGACGGGCGCGGATGGAACTTTCAAAATAGATAACCTTCCGCCGGGAGATTACGTCTTGGAAGCCTGGCAAGAAAAGCTGGGCAGGCAGGACGCGAAGATTGCCGTTGGGCCGTCCGGCAAAATTGAGAATAGTTTCACGTTTAAGGGAGAGTAGAGTGCGCTTTTGGTTAGCCGGTATTTTGGTCTTGTGTGTGAGTTGTTCGCGGCCTGCGCCGGAACAGAAAAGTGCCGCGCCAGCACCGCCCGCGCCGGGGCCGCGCTTGTATGTTTCGAACGAAGTTTCGGGCAACATGACGGTGATTGACGCCAACACCTACAACGTGATTGCGACAGTTCCGCTGGGCAAGCGGCCGCGCGGCATTCATCCCAGCCCCGACGGCAAGACAATTTATGTGGCGCTCAGCGGATCTCCCATTGCGGGGCCGGACGTGGATGAAAGCACGCTGCCGCCGCCGGACAAAAGCGCGGACGGCATTGGCGTGTTTGACGTGGCGGCGATGAAAATGGTTCGGACGATGAAGGCCGGTTCCGATCCGGAAAATTTCGACGTCAGCAAAGACGGCAAGCAGATTTATATCTCGAACGAAGACCAAGAAGCGGTCAGCATTGTGGACGTGGCTTCCGGCACGGTGGTGAAATCGCTGAAAGTGGGCGCCCAGCCGGAGGGCGTGAAGGTGACGCCGGATGGCAAGACGGTGTGGGTGACTTCGGAAGAGACGGGCACCATTTCGGTTCTGGATCCGGAGGCCGGCAAGATTTTGAAGACGTTTCAGGTGGGGCACAGGCCGCGTTCGGTGGCGTTTCTGCCCGATGGCAAGAAGGCGTATGTGAACGCGGAGAACGACGGCACGGTGGTGCTGGTGGATGCGGTGAAGTACAAGATGATTGAGCCAATTGTGCTGGGCAAGCCGGGCGCGATCAAGCCGATGGCGGTGCTGCTGAACCCGGACGGGACGAAGCTTTATGTCAGCACCGGCCGCGGGCATGAGGTTTTCACCATCGACACGGCGACCAATAAAGTGGCGGGTTCCGTGGTGGTGGGGCCGCGGCCCTGGGGCATTGCGCTGTCGCCCGATGCCAAGACGCTTTATTCGGCGAATGGGCCTTCAAACGATATCTCGGTGGTGGATTTGGCGACAAACACGGTGGTGAAGAAGGTCAAGTGCGGATCAAGCCCGTGGGGCATTGTGGCGCTGGATCATTGAGGCACCACGTACTTCTTGTACGCGGCCACCCAGTTGGCGGCGATGTCGCGCTGGGCGGTGAACAGGTCCACCTGGCCGCTGCAAACCAGCGCGTGCAGACGGCGTTCCAGCACGTCTTTGGTGTGCGCGTTCCAGGCGCGGCTGTTGTAAGGCTGGGGCCATAGGTTGCGGATGCTGGCGGAACCGCCCAGAGCGGGCGTGATGAGGAAATCCACCTCATAGGCGCTGCGCGGCGCGTGGGTGAGGCCGTATGCGTTGAAGACCGCTTGCTTTAAGGCCTCTGGCACTTCGCGGTTGTCGGCCTCAAAGTTCGCCTCGCAGACTTGGGTCTTGGAAATGGGCGCGGCTTCGCCAGGAGTGATGGCCGGATTGGGAACCACGGCAGACTGCTGGTGCTTCAGCCAGAGAGCGGCGAGACCGACGCCGACGAGAACGGTGGCGGCGAGAGCCAGCCAGCGCGGCGGCGCGCGACGGATCTTTATGGCAGGCGGAGGGTCCAGAAGCGCGCGATAGGCATCAGACACGTCGGCCATGGTGCGTTCCAGTTCTGACATTCGGCTGCGGCAAACGGGGCAAGAGCGCAGATGGCCGGAGGAAAGTTCTCCGTCGGCGGCGAGCAGCAATTCCTGGTCTGTCAGATGCGAGTCCATATTTACTCCTGATCGGCCCGTTCGAACTTGGCGAGCGAGCGCGCCAGCGAAATGGAAACAGCGCCCAGCGACATTCCCAGCACGTCGGCAATTTCGCGGTAGCGCAAGCCTTCGGCGCGCAGGCTGACACAGCAGCGGTCCTGTTCGGGCAGCGCGCGCAGCACGGCTTGCAAGCGGGCGCGCCGCTGGGCTTGCAGCAATTGCTGCTCCGGGTTCAAGGCGCTGTCGGTGCATTGGCCCAGCCAATCGGCTTCCGAACTGATTATCTTTTGCTCGCCGCGGCGTTTTTCAATCTGCTTCAGCGAGAGGTTGTGGCAGACGCGAAAGGCCCAGCCGTTTAGATTGTGGCGCGGCTTGCCGCTTTCCAGATGGCGCACCAGCGCCAGAAAGGTTTCCTGGACAATCTCTTCCACGTCGGCGGCCAGCACGCCAAACGTCAGCGCGTAGCGCAGCAATGGCTTTCGCAAACTGCGAAACAGGCCGGAGGCTTCCTCCACCGGCGAACTTTGCTGCTCCAGAAACATTCCCTGTTTTTATATTCTGACGCGGCCGTTTTTGTTCAGCATTTTTTGTGAACAGAATGGCCGCCGACGGAATATATGAACAGATGGTGACGCGAGTGTTTTGTTTTCTGGCCGCTGCTTCCGTGCTGCTGGGCCAAGCCGACAGCGGCGAATTGAGAATCAGCATTGCCGATCCCAGCGGTTCGCCGATTCAGGCACCTGTCAGCCTGGTGAGCCAAGCCAACCAATACAACCGCGTGCTGGAAGCCGACGCGGATGGCCATGTCATGGCGAAACGGCTGCCGTTCGGGCTTTACACCATTTCAGTGAACCGGGCCGGATTTGCGCCTTTTAGCCAGCTTGTGGACGTACACACGGCCTTGCCGAAGGAGATCCAGATCAAGCTGGCGCTGGGCGCGGTTCAGACCACGGTGAATGTGAATTCGGACCAGACGCTAATTGACCCGTACGCGACCAGCAGCGCCGACCGCATTGGCGGCACAACCATTGCCGACCGGCTCTCGACGCAGCCGGGTCGCAGCTTGGCGGAACTGATTAACCAGGAACCGGGCTGGATGTTTGAGGCCAACGGCATTCTGCATCCGCGCGCGGAAGAATACCAGGTTCAGTATGTCGTCGACGGCATGCCGCTGACCGAGAACCGTTCGGCGGCGTACACGGCCGATTTTGACGCCAGCAACGTGCAGGAGATGACCGAGATGGTGGCGGGGTTTCCGGCCGAATATGGGCGCAAGCTGGGCGGCGTGATTGAAGTGGAAACCACGCGCGACAAGCGGCCGGGGTTTCATGGCAAGACGGTGCTGGGCGGCGGCAGCTATGACACTTCAAACGGTTTTGTGGAAGGCCAGTATGGGTTTGGCGCGAACACTTTGAGCATGAGCCTGGACGGCGCGATGACCGACCATTTTCTGGATCCGCCAACGACGCAGAATTACACCAACCACGGGACCACGGCCGATTTCCTGGCGCATTATGAGCGCGACATCGACGAAAAGAACCGCATCGGCGTGATTATCAGCCGCCAGCAATCGAAGTTTCTGGTGCCAAACGAGGTTCCACAGGAAGAAGCGGGACAGCGGCAGGACCGGCAGAACTTTGAAAGCTCGGCGCAGTTTTCCTATCAGCATATTTTTTCGCCCAACATGGTGGGCGACTTCCGGGCGATGACGCGCGACATCACGGCGGGCTTCTGGTCGAACGATTTGTCGACGCCGATGATCGCCGGCCAGGACCGCGGCTATCACGAAGAGTATGCCAAGGCGACGGTGTCGGTGCATGCCGGGATTCATGAATTCAAGTTTGGCGCGGAGACGGATTTCGCGCAGATTGAAGAGGCGCT
>Ga0209208_10004042_pt1 | contig 20913 bp, 25 predicted proteins | sample S1TSphfallax_3_FD_187694 | JGI IMG/M metagenome (GOLD analysis project Ga0209208, IMG submission 187694) | Host-associated microbial communities from peat moss isolated from Minnesota, USA - S1T2_Fd - Sphagnum fallax MG (SPAdes) (version 2) | ecosystem: Host-associated > Plants > Peat moss >...
AAAAAACTTGAAGAAAAAAAAATTGTTTTCACAATGTAAAAATTATCATCCGTGTTCATCATAGCATTAGTACGGCTTCATCATCATCATCATCCACAACATTCATCATGTTGCTACTACTATCACACTTGACGCCCACTATCAACATTTATAAATAATAAATAATCATTTTAATAAATAAATATTGTAATAAATAAATAAATAAATAAATAAACAAACATACATTTAAATAAAAAAATTAAAAATTTTTAATACATAAATAATATTTAGTTTTTGTTGTGCACTTTGAGGTGGTGAGTAGTGACACCCAATTTGCCTTTGTATTTAGACTAGTGCAAAATATATTGAGAAATATTGTAAGCAAGTTTTATATATACAAATTTTAATCACATTATTATTATTATTTATTTAGTTTATAGCAAAAAAATTTTGGACCTTTTTAATGATTTGTTGTAGTTCCAAAATTAAAAGCCAACTTTTTCCAACCTTTAAAAAAAATTAAAAATATACTTATTTTTCAAGGAAATTAATAATTTGCAAAAGGTATATTCCAATTTAAATAAATAAATAAATAAATAAAGGAAAAAGGAAACACCCTTCTTTTTAATAGTGAGATCTTTTTGGATTACTTGCCTTATATTTTGCAATTTTTAATATGATGTAAAAAAGGAAGCTCGTGCGTGTCGCCATTATATATATATATATATATAGTGGGGTTTCCCAAAAAACCAAAAAGAAAAAAAAACATTTCTCTCTGTAGCCAAATTTGGCTAAAGTCCTTTTGTCGATGATCATGGCTCTCTCGTCCACCTACCTCACAGAAGAAAAATAAAATATCCCTGACCTCCCGACCTCCCGTGTGAACGGCTCACATCCCGAGAGAAAACGAATCCCAGGCCTACTAGCTAGTTAGTACATACCTCGTGGCCATAATTCCAGAGGCCGAACCGAACTCACCTACTTTTACTTTTGGCCCGTGTGAACGAAGCAGAACGGAAAGAAGGTGGCGGAAGAAGGGAAAAAAAAGAAAAAGAAAAAGAAATCCCCAAAAAAACTAAAAAAAAACCCCGTTCTGACCGGGCCATCCGTTTACCAATTCAACTCGACCGACCACAGCATAGCCTGTAGGAACAGGCCACGTCGGATTTGGCCTGTGACCCTTCGGAAAGGACCCACCGGACTAATTTAGTTTGCGGACGAAAGAAGACGACGACGAAGGGCGAAACCCTAACCCTAATTCTGCCTTTGGCTTTCCTCGTTGCAGCGTACCCGAGGTCGCGCGTGTCGTCGTCGTTGCTGCTGCCCTGCTGCTGCTGCTGCTTCTGCTTGCGTCGTCTGCTGCAGCTTCTTCCTTTTTCCTTTTGCGATGGCTGCTACTGCCGACCACACGGTGTTTGTGACCGTTGCGCCGTCCGCGCAGTTGCATCTTCTGAAAGATTTCAAGAAGTCTGGAAGCAACACAGATTTGAGGGATCAGTACTCGCATTCTATTTCTTCTTATTCTTCTCGTCACCTTTTCTGTTTTCGTCCTCCCCTTTTGTTTTGCTTTGCTTGCTACTGCTGCTGCCCCTGATGCAGAGGATTCAGTAAAGGAAAGCTTTGGAAAATTCATTTGTAGATCGATCATAACTTGGATCTATGACTCAATTAGTCAATGGCGTGTTGTTGTTCTTGCAAGCATTATTAGTACAGGCAGCTTTGTAGATCTTTGATTTTGTGCTATCGCTTGGTTGTGCATAAGCTCTCTCTCTCTCTCTCTCTCTCAGAAGTTCTGTCAGTAGCAGTGACCTGCATTGATCAATTGAGTTTTGCGCTTGATGCCGTCACGGCGTGGAGGAAAAGGAGTGGGATTAGATGCAGGAGTGGGAAGACCACTCTTCTGGGATCCCAGCTGTGCTGTTGGCTTTCCTTCTTCTTCTAGCGGTCAGTGTGATGCGATTCTTGCGCTCACGGAAGTCCAACAAGGCGAGAGAAGAAGAGTTTCGTAGGCTGCAACGCGTGGCAATAGAGGAGCAAGCCAGGGCGGAGGCAGAGTGGGAAGAGGAATCCAAAAGGTTGAAGCAGTCAGACATTTCCAGAGCCGAACACAGACGTCGAGGAGCACGAGGAGCAGCAGGAGTGGGAGGAGAAAGTGACTACAGGAAGCAGACAGAGTCTGAAGCTAAACTCAGAGAGGATGCAGAGTTGGAAGCTGTCAACAGGCGGAAGCAGGCGGAGCTTGAAGCTGCAAACAGGAAATGGGCAGGGGAAGAATCTCACATTAGGAAGCAAGCTGAATTGGAGGTTGAACACAGGAAGCAGGCTGAGAATGAAGCTGCAGATAGGAGGAGACAGGCTGAGGAGGAGGAGGCCGCTAAGAGCCGGAAGATGGCCGAGGAAGAAGCAGCTTATCTTCAGCAGCAGCAAAAGGCTGAGCTAGAAACTGTCCCTCAAAACAAACAAGAGGTGGAAGCTGAACCCAGAATTCAGGCAGAGGAACTAGCAAACCACACAAAGAGTGTAGACAAGGCACAGCATCAGCAGCGGGAAGTACCGAGAGCGGTAGAGCCTAAGAAGAAGCAGCAGATGGGTGCAGGTCGATATTCTTGTATTGTTTGCGGGAAATCAACAAAAAGACGATGCAAGCAGTGCAAGCGGGTACATTACTGGTATGCATTTTTCTATCACATTGTCTGGAATGTTCTCATGTGGCTTGGCATGTTGTGAGGTTATACCCATGGCCTTGATTGATGTGTTTGGTTTGCTGATGATGACAATATATGCGGTTTATATGAACTTATGATTTGGTTGTGTTTTTGGGGATGTCCAGTTCTCAGAGCTTCTCTGAAATGTCATCTTGTGAGTTAGCATATCGTGGGGTCATACCTGTATGGCCTTGATGTGTTTGGTTTGCTGATGATGATGTATGCAGTTCATGAACATACAATTTGGTTGTTCTTTGGGGGGATGTCCAGTTCTACAGAATGTCAAAGACAGCATTGGTTTGCTGTCCACAAGTTTGAATGCCATGGTCTCGAAACAGGCAGCCCTGGGAGCTTGGATACTGATAGTCGGACATTCTCTGAGGTGCCTAGCCCTGGGAGCACAAGGAGTGAGAATCATAAGGTCTTTGCTGACTTCACAGACACCAGTAATGTGAATGAAGTAGGACCACCGGCACAGGTGTTGTCAAATCCTGATGGACCAACTCTGATGCAGCAAAAGCTGCCATCTTCGACTGTGATCTCTGATGGGCAACAACGTGCAAAGCCAAAGAAGGTTTGTTGGGAGAAACTGACCTGCAAGCTCATTTCCACTTTTGGTTTTTCCCTTTCCAACCTACAGACAGTATTGGGGTAGCCTCCGTGGTTCTTAAGAAGAGAGAGTGTGGATTGCAGTTGAGGTGGGCGAATTAAGCAGATGGAAAAGCCTCCCAGAAGCATGTTAAATGCAGGATCATTATATGCACCCTCTTGAACAAGGTAAAGAGGAGTTCCATAGTAGTTGTGACAGTCCCCCCTTTTGCTTGATCCTCTGTTTCATTGGTGGTTGGTATTGGTGGAATTCCTCTGCATTTCTTCTATGCCTGCATCTCTTTCTCCTATAAGAACATATTGGTATTCTCAGATAGATGTACTTCTGTCCTGCAAGTGCAAAGGTTACGTGGGGTTGTTTCCAATATTGATCTGCTAAATTACTGCTTTTTACTTCCATCTGAGCTGAAGATAGTAGGTAATTCTGGAATTCCAAGTTTGTATGCTGTACTTGAATTGCAGCTCTTTGTCTCTCTGTGAAGTCTGCAAAAATCTGCTAATGTAGCTCGTCTTGGCCGTCTTCATTTGGTAGACAAGTATTTTACAGAACAGAGACTGCTCTATTGGACTTCACTAACCCAAGAAACTGTTCAGAACTTGTTACCCACACCAGTGGACTTCAAGCCTATGAACTGACCACTGCATTTAGTAGGTTAGGTTGCACTTTTGGACTGATAGGAACCTGGGATTATAGGAGTCTCTACTCAAGGACTCTTCATGTCCCCATGGATTGCTATGAAAACATTCTTGGTTTGTTTGCAGTAGTAGAATGATTTTGGTTTGTTGCAGCTTTTGCATAGCTGGGTAGGTGAAATGGCCAGAACATACACTGTGGACGGAACATTATCCATGATTTGTCCTCTCAAGCATATTAGAAATTACAACCCCATGGTCAAAGAACGAGTTTTTGCATTGCTGAGCTGACTAGGTGTGGTTCTTGTTTTGTCTGCTCAGGTCTTATTTCCATATGATGAGTTCATGGATTTGTTTGATTGGGATATGCTAAAAGATCCCCCGTGTGGACTGATAAATTGTGGAAATAGGTACGTCTAGACGTGCCAATCTGTGTTTTCCATTTACCATGTTTTCCCACATTCTTGCAATTTCATGAACCTGGACTTGTAATAACAGGAGATTGAATACCCAGTTGTTTTGAGGGTATCTTTGTTGCTCTGCTGCATATTGCTGTTGTCTTGCATGATCAGCTTACTCAAGGTACAATGGTAGGTGCTGAGATGCTTCCTTATGTGTTTCTGCAGCTGCTTTGCTAATGTGGTGCTGCAGAGCCTATACCACATTCGTCCTCTCACTGCCTTCTTTCTTGAAGGTGGTCATGGCAAATCTTGTAAGTTTTCTATAGGTTTCCCTCAGTCTCCTCAGTCTGGTTTTGTAGCCACAAAAGACATCCAGCTTATCAGTTGCTTGAGGTGTGATATCATCTTTAAGACTAAAAGAGCCCCCTCCCTCTCCCACTGAGCATGCACTGAATTATTTTGTTCTCCAGGTATGAAGCGTGATTGGTGCTTCATGTGTGAGCTCCAGAAGCATGTCCAGAAAGCCAGGGGAAATCAGATTCCTTTCTCACCTATCAACATACTTTCACGGATACGCAAGATTGGCAGTCACCTTGGGTATGGCAGACAAGAGGATGCTCATGAGTTCATGAGGTAGAAATCTGCCACTTCACAGACCCTAGGTTATGCCAAGAAGGGTGATACAGATAATCTGTCTCCTTGCAAAGTTTTGGTTGGAATTAAATGTTGTGAATGGTCCTGAGGCCACCTCTATTGTCTTCCAGTCACTTCCGACTGAAAAATCTGGTCCAGTAGCTCAGTTCACATAAGAAAGAGGCCTTCCTTCAAGAAAGGAGAAGAGTCAGTTATGGGAGTATACACTGTCTAGAATTTCTAGAGTCTCTAAATGTCTAACCCTGAGAGCTTGAAAGATGAGATGCATTGAACACATATGAATTGTATGTGTGAGTTCAGGTTTTCTATTGACTTGATGCAAATGATTTGTGTGGACGAGGTTGTTGGGGAAAAGTCTCTTGATGATTCCATTCAAGAGACAACACTTATTCACCACATTTTTGGTGGGCGTCTGCAGTCACAGGTATTAGTCCCAAGACTAGAGTGAAGACATCTTTCCAATGCAGGAACTGCTGTACTATGGTTGACCTGCCCACCACGTGTCTGTCTGGTGTGTCATGGATTTCGTTTGTCTGGATTCGCTTGGTCTTCCTGTTGATCAGACATTTGTATTGTTCTAGAACTAGTTAATTGTATTTAAACTTTAGACATGTAGGAGAGGAAAGTAGGTTTAACATGGGTAGGTGCTGTTCTGATGTTCTGTTGTCAGGTGAAATGTATACAGTGCCTGCATGAATCTAATCGATATGAACCCATGATGGATCTTCTTGTGGATATTCAAGGCAATGTTAAGTCCTTGGAGGATGCTCTTGCTCAATTCACAGATACTGAACTGTTGGATGGTGCAAACAAGTACAAGTGTGACCGGTATGTGCTTCTCACGTGCTCTGGAAATATTGGTGGTTGCTGTCATGTCCATCTCCAAAGCCAGAAAAATTAAACATAATGAATGCTAGAAAGGGTGCACAAAATCACTTGTTTTCTCATCATTTCTGTCCTTAGAATGCAATTGGGCATTTTTGCTTGCCTTTTATATGGTGCCAGTGATCCACCTCTTTCAAGAACCTGTTTTCCTGGCGACCTGAAATTTTCATGAGCCTCTCACTCTTCACAGCATAGTGCGGAGCAGTGTGTATTGGGTTTTGGATGAAGAATGTCAAGTTGGCCTTCACCAGCAGATTTCCTCATACAGTTTGTGTATATGTTTTTTATAATAACATGGAAATTTTGCTCAAAATTTTGAGCTAGGGTTTCTGGTAGACTTATGCAGCCCAACAGTAATTACATACCATGCTGTGTGTCTGTTGGTGGTATTGGGAGTTATCTGAATGTCATGCCAACATGTGGGTGTTGTTCTGTGACTTGTTTCAATTATGTCCTAACAATTGATTACTTCCTCAATGTGAGTAATAACCTCAGGGACTCTGATGTGATGCAGTTGCAATTCATATGTGAAAGCACAAAAGCGTCTCACTGTGCATGAAGCACCCAACATTCTCACTGTTGCACTCAAGCGGTCTCAGGTGATCCTCAAGTTGTAATTAAGGCACTTCATTTCATTATGGATGATCTTTGACTTCTTTTCTTTTCAGAAGGTTTCTTAAAACTGAAATAGGCAGTTTGGCTCTGTACTGTAGACACTGATAAATGTGCTCAGCACCTGTGCAACAGAAAGTTGCATACTTTGAAACTTGCAGTAATCTGCGGATTATGGAGTGTTTCTCAAAGAAACTTTGCTAGTCTCTGGTCTGCTAATGTTGGTGATGAACTGGCACACAGGGTGGGAAGTTTGGGAAACTGAACAAGCTAGTTGCTTATTCTGAAGCATTGAACTTGGTGCCATACATGAGTGGAAAGGGGGATAAGCCGCCTCTCTATCATCTCTTTGCAGTGGTTGTCCATGTTGGTATACTTGCCTCCGACTCTGGGCATTATATATGCTACGTAAAGAACTCTCTTGGCATTTGGTATAAGGTTGATGACAGAAAGGTAAAATCTGCTTGTTGTACTATTTTGCTATCACATTTATATTGTCATTCTAGGTCTTATGAAAGGGTTTGTCAGTTTTGCATAAGGAATTATTATTGTTCAGTCCACACAAGCTAGCAATGAGCATATTGAGTTGTTGTCATTGCAGGTGAAAGAGGTGGAGTTGCATGAAGTGACTTCTCAGAGGGCTTATATGCTTTTCTACAGCAGGTCCCATATGCTTTTTTGCTTGCTCTGTACATAGACTTGTAGTGGATGGTAGGTTTTAGGGTTTATGTATGCCATCTATAGGTTGTGAAAGAAGGCAGAAAATATTTTCTTTAGATGCAGATTTTGGTAGTCCATTGCTTTGAAGGGATGTCTGATTGCTGGGATTCATTTCTGTATTGCTATCAATCATTCACTGTTTGTGTTGTTTTCTGACTACTCACAATTATTTCTTTCTATTATTATCGCAGGGCATATGTCCGGCCTGCACCAGTCACAGAGGATGGTGGATTCACTGTACAGCAAAGCCATGAGTCAAGCAAGGGTACAGTGCGATTTGAACGTCAACGGAGCTCTTTGTACAGTCTCAGGGCTTCCCCTGAAGGATTGGACTTGGTCAGAAGTTTACCACATGATGCAGATTCCAATGGTTGGCATGGGCTGGGAAATGGGATACAGCATAATGGGGGCCCTGGTTCTGGTTTTGATGAACAGAATTCTGTTGATGGAGATTCTTTGTCGCTATCATCAGGAGATTCACAACCAATTTCCACTGAAAATGGAATCATGCTTTCAGGTTCTGACTCAGACCGAAGTTTAAGCCCTTCCGAGCACTTTGCTAGTGGAATTAGACCCAGGGTCAACTCTAACAAGCTGATATCAACTCCCCAGAATTCCACGGTGGTTTTCCAACAATCCTTAAGTGGAAGACTGGAACATAGCTATAGCTTCCAACTATCTCATCAGCCTTCAGATGTGATGGATGAGAATCAGCAGCCTTGGAGTGGTCATGTGGTGAAGAAAAGGCTGTTTAAGGGCCCTCCTACCATATGGGCTTTTCTCAAAACCTTTGCAGAAAGTCCACTCACCAGCCTTTCCTTCAGGAAGCTATTCTTGGTCACCGCATGCAGTTTCATTGGGCTCCTCACCCGGTAGTGCATGTTCTGTGCTGGAGCAGCCCAATATGCCATGTCCAGAAAAGATAGATAATTTCTTTGAAGATAATAACCTGTGGGAAGAGTTCTTTTCAGTACAGGAACATCACCAGCATACAGACTCCTCCTCAAACATTTGTAGTGTCGTGGATCCCAAGCTTCTCTGGCACCTTGAAGCAAATTCTTCACAAGAATTGGAGATTAATGAGGCAGGAAGAGTTGAAGACAGTGGGATGAGTGCACACAAAGTTCACTTGGATGTTGTCTGGTGGATGCACCCAGGTGTTGCATCCAGGAGAAATGGATTTCTGTTGCAGTAAATCTGGTGTCACCCACACATTTTAGACACCAGGAGATCAAAATGCAAAAGAATTTGAGAAAAATGCTGAGGCCATAACATGTGGGGATTGATCTGTGTCATCTGCACTCATTACTAGGAGTAATGATGAAAAGGCACTATTTTATCTGAGAGGTACACTGAATCAGTGAGCAACCTGCAAATCCTTACCATGGAATTTGCATTTGCAGGAACCTTCTATAGATGTCTGTCCTGCTATGACCAGGTACCCACCTTTTTGTGGATAGGGATGAGAATCTGCTTTTAGCAGCACAGCCAAGGTGTGAAGAGGGCATTGATTGAACTAGCAGAGCATGAACAAGTGAGACCAGAAGGAAGATGTACTGCACAAGAACTTTTGGAAATGAACAACTGGGTAAACAATGCTCCTCACTTACAAGTACAATTGTTAGAGAAATCTCCAACCAAGCTGTGCATGTGGCTCAATTCAGAACATGATCAGGTGGAAGGTTGGCAAGAAAGTTGGAGGTATGAGATTGATGTTTATTTTCTTCCCATTGGGACCAATATATGGTTTTCCTGGGTAATGGAATTGTGAATGAGTTTTGTAGAAAGCTTTTGTAGCGATGTCCATTAGTGTACTACTGTATTGATTGAACTTAGGAGTGATAGGGTCTAGGAGCAGGTATCACATTTGGTCTGATCCAATGTTTGCTTAGTACATCCAAGTACTGTTTTCTCACCTTTTTTGTGGCAGTTGTGGTCAATGTTTATATGAAAGTGTCTAGGCAGACTGTTGTCTGGAAACTCCAGAGGGGTGCAGAATTTCGTCGGGTTGCAAAATCCTGTCTTCACTGTCCAGGGTTAGGTGTGTGTGTGAATCTGTTGTGTTGCCCAACAACACTCGATGGCACTTTCTAACACCTGATTCCTTTGGACGGTTTGTTGCAGATGATCATACAAGGGACAGATCAGGCTAGATGATTCTACCATGTACAGTATTGATGCCAACTTGTGCTTCTGGTATGTGTCTAGGTAGGAACCTGATTCGTAGTGCAGTGTTGAAAGATAAACCATCCATTTCTTTTAAGCTATTACTCTTTATTTTCACAATAACTTTTGGCTGTCTGCAATTTGGCAGTAATTTTCTTTCACTTTGGGTGGCAGTGGAGGTGATTAAAGTGAGCAGGAGGTTTCATATTGGGGAACTGTATGTGGAAACAGTAAGCTGAAACTGAGCTGGTGGTCTGTAGAGAAGAAGATTAGCTAAAATTGGTGACGAGCACAGACTAAAGGGAAGAGGTATCAAATTGTATGCCAAATGTCTTTTTGCTTCTAAGAAAGCTATGTTTACAGAGTGAGCAGTACTGATTCTCCTTGAGTTGGTATGAAGCATGTAAAAACACCATCGCTTAGCTTTTAATAAGACAGATCACCTCATGACTGTAAAGTTTGGAAAGTAGTGGATAGTGAAATTTGAAATAAGAGCTGGGTCATTGTCATCATCATCTATTTTTGATGCAGAATTTGTTTGGGATCCTTAGAAACTAGAACTTCTTCTTCACTACCGAGGAAATAAGCCAGTCAGTTGATCTGAATGATTGGAAGGTGGAACTCATTGAGCATAGTTGCAAAACTGTGCTACAAAGTTTTGGCCATGCTGACTGGTATCTCAACTCGAATTTCACCAAAGTGACAATTTTTTCACTGAAACTACACATTTAACAAGTTGCTTGAGTATAATAGTTTGGTTTCAAATGAGTTCCAGCATTCCTTCTTTTCAATTCAGCTTTTAAATGGCTTTAAGGTTTTTTTTTCAAGGTATTATATTGTTATAGAACCTTTGCATGTGGCAGGTTGAACCTATAGCCACATTTTACTCTTCTATTTATATTTATAATCAACAAAAAAAACTCCCAAGAACCATTTTCCAATTCCAACTTTAGAGTGCAATCGTGTTTAAGACTTTTGATTTGAGTTTATTTTAAAAGTTTAGAGTTCAAAGTAGAAATGGCAAAGATTGAAACTTTCAATTCAAATGAAGACCTAATTCTAGAATATGATTATGATGGTCACAATGATTTAGATATGGGTTCATTTGTGGATATAAGGCTAGTGGTTGGTTCAATTTCAACGCCTAATGCACCATCTAGTTCTAAAAGCTTTGCAACCCGGAGCATTTTGGACCTAGAAATAGAGATTGCATGCATGGGAACTATTCAAGACTCGATTGACCTTGAACTAGAAGGCATAGGTTTCTCATTAGAGTTTTTCTCTCCCTTGGCACTTTTTCACAATCAATGATGGCAATTAGGTGAATCATGTCCAATCTTCAAGTCATGTGGTGTGTCATCATGCATACTAGGCAATTTCTTACTCTAAATTTAAAAAAACACTTACTAATAACTTGTTTCATAGAACCTTCTAGCAAGTTGATACTAGTTGATTACTAAAATAATGAAAAATCTAATTATTTAATACCTTGTGTGTAAATGAAAATCTCAAAATTTTAATGATTGGCATGGTAGATATTGACAAAAATCAATTACTAGCCAACATTGGTACACTCCAACAAAACTAAGGCTCATTTCGTGGCTCTTTTCAATCAAGGATATTGATATTCCCCTTTGTTGGGTGCTTTGTTTTATTGATGATTGGTAGGTTTTGATCATTGAGGATAACATGTCATATGATCACAAAAACACAATTCCCATTATACACGAATAATGAAACATGAATATAATAATGGTGGAGATGTTTCACATCTTTAATATGAACTATTATTACATCTATTTGCATGTGAATAAAATTTACATGTTCTTATTTCCAACATAAAACATGATTAAAATGTCTTATGAAAATGATGAGAATTTTAAAAAATTGTTTGAAAATATGTTATATACTATTATCAAATGAATCCTTTATAAAGGGAAAAAAAAAATGTTGTCATATTAAACCACATTATCATCACAAATAAAATGATTAAAAGACACAATGGATTATTTGACAATGTTACAAATAAGATGACTAACTTGGGCTCCATGTCGCTTCACACAACCAATGATTAACAACCATTCTTTTCCTCTTCTTATGTTCCCATGTATGGTTTCCAATAGTTCATCATTATTCATGTCAATTTCGATTTTAATTTAATTTAAATTAATATAAATATCATGGATAATGAAAAAACACATGTTAATTTGCCTTAGGGTTTATCATAAACTCTAGACAAATCTCATATTATATTTTAGGGCTTCCTTTGACAAAATTTAACAAATTAATTAATTTCATGGCATCATTTGATCAATGGCACATGATAGTGAATTTCCATATTCATTGCACGATTGACAATCTCTCAGCTAAAAACAATTTTAGTTCAAATTTGTTTATGCTAAACTTGGCCCATGTAAAAATTGTATATCTTTTCATATAATTACTCTATATTATTATCAATTGCATTAAATGGTTGAAAAACATGGGGTGCATTTTCAAAATCATTTATGCCGATGTAGGTGGATGAAATCCATCCACCCATTTGTAACATTGTCAAGTCTTACTAGTCATAGTGGAGGATACTTTTCCAACTAAATTGGTATTGTGAATCCCACACAATTGCCTCATGGATTTCATTTTTCAAATGGGCATGGCACCTAATTTGTTATTGTCAACAAGTATTGTTTTCAACTAGAATTGCAATTGAAATTGCAATAAAAAATGTAGTTGCAAAATTTATGGTTTTCCTCCGGTTGAGTGGTATGAAGAGAGTAGTTGCACAGACTGAACTACACCTTCAAACATTGAATGTCAGATATAAATTTGTGCATAAACTTAAAAGTTTCGAGTTATGTATAAAATACACAGTACTTGAAAGTACCCATTAAAATCTAGAATATGTCAGAGGCACCTTGCATAACCACACTAAAAACTCATCAATTGTAATTTTCTTCAAAGGGCCAAATGACAAGGGAACATGAGAGTTGATACCATTTTGCCAAAACTCTCTTCACAGCACCTTTACACCCACCAGTACTGTCTGCAAAAAGTCTCTTTTGAAACACCGCCAACAAAATACACAACTTTTAAGCCCCACGGGTGTAAAACACCCAATGGTGCTCCTCTACAGTGTGGTGCATCTCCTGTTGGAACAAGTGCAGAAATACTTCATCCCAAGTGCCCACCAGGCCAAAAACAGATTGGTCGTTTCCTTGAGCAATTTTGAATTGCTGAAAATACAAAACCTGCAGTCTCTCCCTTCATCAAGATGTGATTGGGCATCACTACACAGACCAACATTGATTTAAATTTGCACCAGAGTTGGACTTAACTATAATTGCAACCCCTGAGACATGTTTGATTTGCATTGCTCATTATGTGTGGATTGAATCCTGGTCAAACGAAGCATGCACATATAATCACTGCATCATTGCATCATCACCCCCTGATTCCATTGGTTGGGTATGCATTGCTTCACTGGCTTGCTTTCCTGCAAAATGGCATCAAATCTGCAATCATTCACATGGCTTTGAATTCATTGTACCTTCTTGCATTCTGATATATCCCAAGCCACCAACAAGCTGTACTGGCAAAAAGAATTGAGCCCTAACTTCAGCCCTAGCTGCTGAATGCAGCATACAGTTCAATCCTACATCCTAAATTGGATTAGGGGAATGCTAGTACCTCTGATAGATGAGCTTTTGAGTCTCAGCTTGGTGTGTTTCTTCATGTTAAAGCCCCTTGAAGACCTTGTGTTTACTGGTTGTAATGGACTTTGGTCATTTCCATCTAAGAAACACAGAACACAAAAAAGTGAATGAATCACTGAAACAGAGTCAAATATACATAAGCTAAGATGATGGTGGAAAACCAAAGGAGCTTACCTTCCTCACTGGCAGCCATCATCTCAATATCCTCCACAGTCACCAATCCACCCTCCAAGGCCTCTTTCTGTGTCTGCAATTGTCACTTCGTACCAATTTAGTCCAAAAACATGCAGTAAAAAACACAACTTTCTTGATAAGCTCAGGTATTCAAGTGTTTAAACTAAGTTATAAGACAGCAGCAATTGCAAGCCCAATCACAACCATAAGTGGAAAACACTAAGATTGTTCCTGATGCAAGAGATTGCTGAGGTAACTCCCCAATAGCACTTTGAAGGTAACAGCTGTATCAGCCAGCTAAACCAAAAGAATATGACAAGAGTGTTGTCACTGACAAGATATCAACCATCACCTTCATCATGAATGACAGTGACTAATTGTCATCACTCCCCACTGACTCCAGCTCCTGATACTGGGTGTAGGTAAATATACGTATACAATTGCCTACTCATACTTTCAGCAAACAAATATACAACAACCTGCTTTCTTGGTTTCTGCTGCATGTCTGGAAACCATGGATAGACTCACTCATGAAGCACTTGAGACATATCTAATAAAGAAAGTCAAAATTCTCCTGACTCAAGATGCAAAAAGCATGTGAACATAAGCTTCATTTTTTTTTAGCTTGTCCATGAACAAGCAAGCATCTAAGCCTAAAGCCATAGAGAGTTGTGGTTGGGATCTACTGTAACATGAACAAAGCCTTTAAGCATACCACTGGAAAATATACCTACAAAATGTCAGGAAGTCACAACAAAACAAATGTGATTGCAGGTACTTGGTGGAGATGTTCTTACCTAAGCTCAAATGTGTCACTCAGTCTTATGTTTATTTGATGTTTTGCACAGAAAGCACAACATTAAACCCCTCTAAAGGCCACCTCTTGCAACAGTGGAAACAGAACCAGGTACTTGCAAACTATACTTTCTTCGCACCACAGACCTGGCCTCTAAGAGGACAGGATCTCCCTGGACATCATCGTGGCTCTCGATTATTTTCATAATGAATAAGGATTGCAAAAGCTCGAAAAATGCAGAGCTCTTTAGGTGTGAAGAACATGTACACTACAATCTGGGCTGGAGCATACCTGAGGACAACTTCCGGAACTTCCACAGCAACCAAAACCCTAAAAATTGTTCACAATTTGGCCGGAAGCTCCCTGCCTCCGCCAAAGGAGTTTTCTGCAAGCAATTACTACTCCTCAAGAAAATTCCTTTTCAATTACCACTGCCAGAAAACAGACACTGAAACAGATAAAAGGGAGAGCCACAGAGAGAGTGAGAGAAGAGGGGGGGGTCAGGGGGAAGGGAGGAAAACGAGCAAGAATATTGGGATACATACCTTACGCCACTTCTTCTCGAGTTTCCGTTTCTTCTTGCCGGAAACAGAACGAGGGCCAGTCTTCACCGATACCTTGAGAGAAGGCGGAGCCGATCTGAGGCGCCGCTTCTCAGACCGCTTGGCTCTCCTCTCCTTCTGGATGTTGCGCAAAGGCAGATTGAATTTATTCATTTTCCCCTCTTCCTCCTGCCGCTCCTGCTTCTCCTGCTGCTGCTGCTCCTCCTCCTTCTCCTCACCGCCGTCAGTGCCAACAACAAATTTCTCAAACTTCGAATTTCGTGAGCAGATTGCAAACGTTTTCTTGCGAACGAGCGCGCGCTTCCTCGACTTCTTCTTCCTCCGGCGCATGCAGCGCCCAAAACCTAATGGCTAAACTTGGCTATACATAGTCTTGATGCTCTAGAGTATCTACAGCCGGTTTTAGCCACGTCTTTTCTTTTTGGGTATTTGGGATTTTTTTGGGCTTTTTTTGGGTTATATTGGTACCATAGCATGGCCATTGGGGTTCAATAAATCACTAGAAAAAATCATGTGGCCAATTGAGGGGTGAAAACATTGGGGAGAAGATTTGCATAATTGTGTTGCAAAGGTTAAATTCAAAGTGATTAGCTTTCAAAAAGAGCAAGCATCTCTATTAATTGCACCATAATAGTTGTGAAATGGATTTGGAAAATGTACCAAATTCCATTCCAAACCAATGATGGACACCCTAAACCCTAAACATTCCAAACCAATAATGGACACCCTAAACCCCTAAACCCTAAACATTTCAAACCAATAATGGACACCCTAAACCCTAAACTCCTAAACCCTAAACATTCCAAACCAATGATGGACACCCTAGACATTCCAAACCAATGATGGACACCCTAGACATTCCAAACCAATAATGGACACCCTAAACCCTAAACCCTAAACATTCCAAACCAATGATGGACACCCTAGACATTCCAAACCAATAATGGACACCCTAAACCCCTAAACCCTAAACATTCCAATCCATTGATGGACACCCTAAACCCCTAAACCCTAAACATTTCAAACCAATAATGGACACCCTAAACTCCTAAACCCTAAACATTCCAACCCAATGATGGACACCCTAAACCCCTAAACCCTAAACATTTCGAACCAATGACAGACCCTAAACATTCCCAACCAATGACGGACCCTAAACATTCCCAACCAATGATGGACATCCCAAACCCTAAACACTAAACGCTCCAAATCAATGATGGACACCCAAAACCCTAACCCCCTAAACATTCCAAACCAATGATGGACATCCCAAACCCTAAACCCTAAACGCTCCAAATCAATGATGGACACCCAAAACCCTAACCCCCTACACATTCCAAACCAATGATGGACACCCTAAACCCTTAAACCCTAAACCCTTCCCATTCATTGCTTTGTACAACTTGCTTTCATTTACAACAAAATCAACCGAGTTTTTTGAAACTAATTAGAGTACAGTATGAAAGAGCAACATGATGTACAAAAATCCAATACAATTATGACATTTCCTGTTTAGGTACAAACTTTTGTTTTGGTATATGCAATTCTTTTTCTTCAAAAACCCCAAAACAACAACAGAAAAGAAAAACCGATTGTGAATTCAAATATGGCAGAGCTTGACAACTTTGTTTCCATTTACACCAAAATCAACCAAGTTTTTGAAACTAATTGAATTTACAAAACAGAAAAGCAACATGATGTATGAAAACCATTATAACTTAAATAATAAATATTCTTATTCAGGACAAACTTATTTTGAGTTATGCACATAACTAAATGAATTGTTTTGCAAAAATACAAGCTGTGAATTCAAACACAGGGAATCATAACCTTCACCTCACAAAAGTGGGGGAGGAACAATATGCTCTACTATCCCTCAATTGAGAGTTAAAACTGTTCCTGCGAGGAGCTTCAAACTGGAGATATAATAGATGTACAAATTGGCAGATTTGAATGGCAACTAAAAAAAGTAACTAAGCAAAAATGATTGATGGATAAACTAAGTAACTAAGTCTTATATATTGTGCTGCTAACAAACACTAAAATGTGCTTATTGTAGACATTTTTCTAAACCTCAAATGTCAAAACTTTGTGAGGTGTTGGAATGAAGAACCTGGTATTTTTTGGTGTTGGAAAACGTGGTGACATTGTTTTGGGGGGGCCTATGTCCATGTAAGTGGTACAGTTGCGGCTCCAGTATTGGAGAGGCCTGCTGCAAGGCCTGCCATGGCAGCACTGTTATATGTTGTAGGCTCATTTTGTCCTGGGTTCTCCCGGGAATCAACATATGTATCATTTAGATAAGGCCCCCCAACAACTGCTCCGATTGCCACATTTGGGTTGGGTGTGGTTGCATTGTACCAAACAAAGCCACCTTCGCAAGTAAAGATGGTTCCATCATTTGGTATTGACGCCCCTCGGTGGTGCACCATCTTTGGGTAATTTGATCCATAACCCACCATGAAACTCTGTTGCAATGGGTTCACACCCAACACATAGTCTGCCTGCACCAACACCCAATTCATGATAAAGTAGAGTTATTGCCTTAAACCTTAAACCCTAAACCCTGATATGGGTTTTCCCTTGCAAGTCAGCTCCCCAATATGTGAGCAATACCAATAAGATTTGCTGGTGTATTTTATTGGTATTTCATTGTATATTTTATCAGTCATTTGCCTTGGCTTTCTTCCTTCAAACTGTGTGAGGTTCTCAGGTTCAAACCACCCTTGATTGCATGAGAAAGGCAAACTATATGCAGGCAAAAAAAAAGTATAAAATGAACCATCATTTCTTGTGCCAAAAAAGTCAGAGGATATACATACCTGGATAGCAGCAAATGACCGAATCTCTTTGGGCGTAAAAATGTCACCAGAACAGGTGATGGCCGAGATGTTTGCTGCCACTAAATAGTCACTATAGAATAGTGCCAACAGGCCTGAATTTAAAGCATGTTGTAAAGGGTTCCATTCCATAAGCCATATTAAGCCGCCTGTGACAAAATCAATTGTCAAATGTTTGATCTAAATCATCTGATCTGCTTCTTCCTCAAAAATAATTCATTTGTTCATTGCTCGACTGAATCTACCCACCACATATTTTGGCAACAAGGAAAAAAAGCTTTACCATCAAGCAAAGATCTAACGAGTGTCAGATAGCAAAAATCTATGGAAAGTGAGGAATTTAGGGTTTACTAAACCACATCCCAAAACCATCACACTCTTAATTATAATGGGCATTTGTGAACAACTGACCTTTGGTGCGTTTAGCAGTAGCAGATGGAGACTGGGGAAGAAATGTGCAAATGAGTCCATCTGCAGTAGCTCTATACTTCCATAGTGCATTGGTGATGCTATTGTCTGCACCCAGCGGATGCCCGAGTATTTGCAGTCTGGCCAATAGTACCTGTTTTGCAACCACAAATTTAATTTTCTCTTAGAATTCCAACTGTTGGATTTTACCTATGATAGAAATCCAAGACTTGAAGAACCCTTTGATGTTGGGTGACCTAATTCCATCAAAACTTTGACATATTTCTCATGGCATGAAATCTTGATTCAACAAAGGAGAATCAAGTGGGAATTTCTCATAGCAAAGATCATGATTCAATTAAGAGAAAATATTCTCATGTCAGATTCTCAAGATTTCAAGACTTTGAGAATTTTAACGAGGAGAATATCATATTCTCAAGATGATGTCAGATTTCTTCAGACATAAAAGATCATCACATTACGAATGCTCAGATTTGTGTCCCAATGCTACAATCCCAAGAGAAAACACATCAAGCACAAACTTTCCATGGAAAACTGTAAGAAGAAAAGACAAAAAATTCTGTGACAGTGCACAAGTTGTTATAGATTTCATGATGACAACTCTGACAAAACTTGCAAGCCAGTTCTAATCATGGTTTTCATAGACAGAGTTCTCAACACAAAGTAAGGCATCACCACAAGCAGAGAAACATAACACCCAATTCCAAAGCAATACATATCTATGACATTATTGCAAGCAGAAAAACTTAACACCTGATTCTGAAGCAACACATACCTACAGCATCACTGCTAGCAGAAAAACATAACACCCGATTCTTAAGAAATATACCTACGGCATGACTGCAAGCAGAAGAACATAACACCTGATTCTGACGAAACATACCTGTGGTATCACTGCAAGCAGAAAAACCATAACACCCAATTTCAGAAGAAACATTTTACCTGTAGACCAGGGGTTTTGTCATCCCAGCTGAACCAGAGAGGGAACTGTCCCAATCTGGCAGAAACCAAAGCCTTTGCACTTGTGACGTAATCCAAGTAAGAGATGTTTCCAGTTGCATAATACAACCAGGAAGCACCCCAGAGAAGTTCGTCTGTGAATCCTGTGGAATTATAGAAAGCTTGCACGACAGGGTTTGTGACACTGTAAGATGCCTTGTATGTGTCTGCAAACTGGAAAAGCTCGCTTGCATGCTTGAGTAGAGAATCTGAATATTCAGGATCTGTTGTTCGGAACACCATTGATGCTGCTGCCATTGCTGCTGCACTCTCTGCTGCCACATCACTCCCTGGGTTTGTAGTATTGAGCTTGTAAGATGGTCTTGGTACATCATTGTTTTCCGGTCGCTCCCAACAGTGATGCTCCTTTTCTGCATCTCCCACCTTTACAGGCAGGATGCACACATCTGAAAAGTCAGTGGAATTTCAAAGTAGGTGATGCTCTCTCTCCATTGCAGTCAAGACTAGCTCTGGCAATGGAGGAACTTAGAGCTCAGGCAATGAAATGGAACTTCAGCTTTGGAAATGGGATGGAACTTGAGCTCTGGCAATGGGATGGAACTTCAGCTTTGGCAATGGAAGAACTTGAGCTCTGGAAATGGAACTTTTGGGGAAACAGCATGGAAAACAAAGCAACAGAAGAGATGGGAAGAAGGAACTAGAAGCAGACATGGGTGGGGGTGAAGACCTGAAAGTAGAATTCGTTGCTAGAAACATGAGCTTTGATGAGATAGTCTGTGACCCAACGGATAGAATCCATGGCAACAACCAGCTGCTGGGTCTGCTCCATGAGGGAAGCATACTCCAGCACACTCCAAGAGAGTAGAGTGGCAGTAAAGGCCATGGGCAAGCCGAACTTGATCTGGTCACCCGCATCATACAAGCCACCAGTGAGGTTCACTCCATTGTCGCTACCATCGTTGAGTGCTGAATCTCCTCTCCAGCTGAATGGGTTGCTGCTTGGTAGCTTTCCTGCTACGAAATGCGCAATCCAAGCTAGGTCTCAATCAATCAATCCCCAAGGACACACAAAAGAAGCTCCACAAAACCTAAAGAAGACGAAGACGAAGACCTAAAGAACGAGAGACAGAGACAGAGACAGAGACAGCACCTACATTTCTGCACATCCAAGAACTGGAGTGCGAGCTGGAGCGCCGTCGTGTAGTTGGCGATGCTCAGAGTCGACCCAGGTAAGAGCTTGTGAAGGCGATGGGGACGTTCGAGGTGCACTCTGGCGACCAGAATTCCGACACCCAGTAACAGCAAGCACGCGATCTTCCAGTAACGTCCCCGGTTCTCATTCCTGGTCCTCAGCTCCCCCAGCTCGTTCTCGTTCTCCTCCCGGCCTCGTCTAGTGTCGTGCGCTAGCGGCACCTTCTCCTGGTATCGCACCGCCATCTCGAGGCTCATATTTCCTACTAGTTCTTAGTCCTTATTTACTTCCTTCTCCCGGGCTTTCTTCTGCAGGCTTCCACCGCTGCTCTCCTTCTCCCTCACCCGACCATGCTCCTAAAAACAATGCAAGCAAACAAGCAAGCAAGCAAGGAACAGACCCACCCACGCACCCACCAGCTCCCTCTCGTGATCCAATTGCTCGAAAACCACCAACTCTTCAAGAAAGACTTTGCTACAAGAAAAAAACACTTCTCTCTAATGCAATAATGCCCCAAAAATTTTGCTTGCTACCATCGCGACGGATCGAGAGATCAATTCGAGATCCGTCGCGCTGATGGTCATGCGGATCGCGAGCGCGCCCGCACACGATGAGCAGGCAAGGAAGGAAGCCCAGGGAGTGAGCGACCGCGCAGTCGCCGCGCAGTACAATGTCCTCTCCGTTGCCAACATTCCAAAGTAAACTCGCCGTGTAAAAAGTGAAGAAATCAATCATTGGTAGGTAAGTAACTGGGAGTGGTAAAAAAATAATTGCCCAACATAGACTAGGTACCCTACACTAATAGTAGGGTAGGGTAGGGCCATTTTAGTAGCCTAAAATAGGTCTAAATTAGGATATAGTGTAGGGTAGGGTCATTTTGGTAAC
>Ga0209208_10004043_pt1 | contig 20912 bp, 19 predicted proteins | sample S1TSphfallax_3_FD_187694 | JGI IMG/M metagenome (GOLD analysis project Ga0209208, IMG submission 187694) | Host-associated microbial communities from peat moss isolated from Minnesota, USA - S1T2_Fd - Sphagnum fallax MG (SPAdes) (version 2) | ecosystem: Host-associated > Plants > Peat moss >...
ATTTGTACCAGTAGGAATTCGCCACATGGCGGATAGCATTTTTAGTCGTTCCCTGTTCTCACTGGTGGCCATAAAAGCTGCCACTTTTGCAACGTATTTAGTTCACACTTATCCGCAAGAAGAAGAAGAAGCAGAAGGGAAGAAGAAGAAGAAGAAGCAAACGTTTTTGCAACGCAGTGCGAATCCTCTTCTCTCCGCCAACAAGCAAGTTCTTTTGCATCGTCGTCGCATACAGGTACCATAAATTTCTAACGAAGTTTGTTGTGTTTTTTGGGATGTCGTTCACAAGAACTTCAAGTCTTCTTCATGTCTTATCTCGTATAGCTTCTTGTTTGGGGTTTTTTTTTTTGGCGGGGGGTGCCGTGGATGTTTCTGTAGTCGTAGTGGAAAACCAGCTTGTGTTAGTTGGAAGGAAACAGCAGCAGTGACCTCAATGATGATCTTGCTAATTTCTTGTTGATTCATTGCAGTTTCGTTTTCTGTAGCAGCAACAGCAGCAAAAATGCCACAAGCACACTTCGATGCGTCGGTGGAATCTCCCCACCTTGACGTCATTCTGGATGTGGGTCACCCTCTCGCAAATAGGGTTGTCGATGGCTTCATCAAAGTCGGAGGGGTAATTCTTTTATGCTCTTCTCTCTTAGCAATAAAACCCATCCCGTGTCAAGCTATGGCAATCCTCCCGGAGATATTTACATATATATCTATTTATATCCAGTGTGCAGCCTGGTTGTATTTATGTGGCTTGTGTTTGATTGGGGTTTGCATGGAGCAGGTTGGATTTGTGCATGGAGCTACTCAGGAAGCATACCGTCTTGTGCTCAAAGGTTAGAACTTAGTACCTTGTTTTTGTCTCTTACTTTGCATCATATTTGCATATTGAAATGCTATTATGGACTGTTCCTGGATTTGGGTCTTTTTTTTTGTTTCTTCTTTTTTTCTTTTGGTTTCTTGCATGCACTTGAGGATGTGTAAAGACATTTGTGAACATGACTAGGTCGGCAGGACCATGACAGTGTGCATTTGTTGAACTGCAGAGGAGACTAACCAAAAGTCATTGGAGAGGTTAGCACAGCGTGCTGGCAAGGAGGCTGTGCAATGGGGTAGAAACCGCATTGAAACCCTTTTTCAAGACTTTTAAGAAAATTGTTTATGCATGTGAACACAATTTTTGAACTGGCAGGACAGGATAAGACCATGTCTGAGCCATCAGGTTCATGGTAATTCACAATAGTGGCAACAACTAAAATAGAGCTGAGTGAAGCTTTTCAAGAGTAGAGAATTTCTTGACTTTGGTTTCAGGTAATTTTGCATTTCTAGGTTCACTTGATCATCCACACCTTCTGTGATGGTTTGTGCTTGACTTGTGGGGTTTCCTTAACCTTTGCAGGTCTTGTAGCAGGAGCATACTCAGGTGTGAGATATGGCCTGCAACAAGCTCTTGGTGAAAATAATTGGGTATGTAAAATCCTTTCCATTTTGACCTAAATCATGGCTCATACATACCTTGTGCACAACAACTTTGCTTTTAGTTGAATGTTGGATACTTAAATCTCCACATGTGGTTGACTAATTTGTACTTCTTTTTTGCCTTCAGAAAAGTGCACTCTTGAGTGGAGCACTGACTGGAGCAACTCTTGCAATCACTGAACCTAACCCTGGCAGTGACCGAGTGGTGCGAGGGGCTATCACAGGTGGTGCCATTGCCACAGCTGCAGAGTTCATCCGCAATCTCACTGATTGAACATGTATTTAATAGTGCAGTGTACCATGTGGAGAAAGGAAAGTTGGAACGGATTGCTTTTTTTCTTGCTGTTATGGTTGATGATGATGATGAATAGCTACATTTGTCTGGAGGATTGATGTGAGGCTTGCACTATGTATTTTTTGAACTGGACTTTCTGTTTGCAAAATGGGCATTTTGTAGAAGATGTTGATGTATCCTCACCCCAAAAAATAAAAAGAAAAACTCTTGTTTTTGTGTATTGTGAAACTGGAAACATTTGTCAAAAAAATTGGAGAAAATGGGTTTGAAAAGAGGTAGAAAATGCTTTTGATGTGTAGAGCTGGAAACTCCATCATAATGCATTGTCTAAAATAGTGCTTACTTCAAACCTCAATTAGACACCTAATGTTATGAACATGAAAGAAAAGTCACAATTGAGAATAGGTATTCATTTCATGTGAAACTTTATCTAATGGAAAAAAAATGTTAAAAGGATGAATAAACATAGGATTAGGGGTTTTTTAAACATCTAATTTTGGAGGTACATTATTATAAAATTGTTAAATTATGTTTCAAGGATAAAGTATTGAACTAAAAATGTCCACCACATGAGTTTGTGTAGGAAATCCAAGGGATGAATTCTACCTTTTACCACTTGGCACTAATGTGAATGAGAGAAAAATAAAGGGGACATAAAAGGAGTGAGTGTGAGTGAAATGAGGGCCTTTCTTTCCACTTATATCGCCTTATTTCACTCACTCCTTTTTATGTCCCTTTTATGAGAATTTTCTAAGGATTTTATGAAACAAATCCTTAGAAAAACAAATTTCCCCTTCCAGAAAACAAGCATTGATCAATGAAATGAATGGATGAATGGATGCATTTGTAACAAAATTCAGATAATTTGCATATAGTAACAATGCAATCAATAGTGATAAACTTGTTCACTAAGTGTAGACATTGAGTGGAGCGAAGCCAAGAAGTACATGTCCAAACACAATTGAGGAAAGAAAGTGCAATCAATTTGTCCAGAATATGAGCATCAAGTGAAGACAATGAAATGCATGTGGAAATGAAAAAAAACAGAAAATGCCACTTAAAATTGGGCTTGCAAAGGATATGAAAAATACTAAAACATGCATGAGTTTACCAAAAAAAAATTGTTTTTTCATCTCACAAAATATTTTAAAATTTTATTTGAAATTTTAAAAAAAAACTACCCTATTAGGGGAAGGTAATTTGCAGTGCTGGGCAGTTATTTGAATTTTAAAAACCAGCCAGTTCTGGTTCTTTGAAAAATATTAGAAGCAAAACCCTTAAAGAACCGGCGGGTTTCACTAAAGAACTGCCACAATGAACTGGACATTTTGGGAACCGTGGTTATATAATACCAGAACGAGGTCTTGGGTTTTTCTGAGAACCGTATTTATGCATTCTATGAACACCCAGATAACCGCCGGGGGTCTGTTCCTGTTTCTAAAATAAAGTCTACAAGACTGAGGGCAAAACAATTGCAGCTGCACGACTCTTGTACTGACTACATCAACAACTATGGGCATATGTAAATGTTAGAGCTCCGTGCACCATCTTTGCGCCCTCCTTTCCCTTTGCTAGCGATGCACCTCCACTGTCACCTGCACTCTTCTAGATCTAATAAGCTTAGGAAACATAATGCTCATTGCCCTCAAGGTTCCATTGCCAAGGTTTTGCAGCTTTTGAAAGTTTTTAGATTCATGAGCTTTGCGATGGACATGGACTTTTTTCTAAGGAAGCACTCATGGGTTTACCTATGCAAGCCTAGGTACAAATTTGGGTAGCAATTCGGTTGTACTATAGTGAAGCCAAGGATGTGAGCTTGGCATACAATGGCATACAATGTAGATGGCGGTTTGACCTAAACTCAAACCTAGCTAGGGTTTTGTGGGCTTGGGAACAAATTGACAAGAATCTCCAAAACTTCTTCTAATAATATTTTCAGACTTGAAGATCGGAACAGTTTTAAACTTATAAATAACAAACAATGTTCAAACATGCAACATTTGGTTGATAAATTGTTAACTTAGCAAGTGGCATGACATCATTATCATTGATGCTAGCTTTTATTGTTACAGTAAAAGTTAGGAATATCAATTCACCATCAAAATTTCTGTTTTCTTGAAGATTTTCATGTTAATATTGTCAATATGTTATCAATTACAAAATTGAATTAATAGAAATCATCGAAAAAACTTTTTTGTCATCATTTCTAAATCTATTGTCATTGTCAAATGAAGATGTTTTGTCATCATGTGCTCAAGTTCATGCACTATCATCATCACGTGTAATCACTTTATTATCATGTGTTCAAAGTTCATGTGTTGCCATCTATTCTACAAATAGTAGCACTCAACATATCATTTAGTTTGACATTGTTGTTGCTCACATTTGTAATGACGTTATTGTTAATGCTCACAATGTGCCTCTTCTACAAATGGTGCAATCACAACACTAACACATTGACGACGTTGTTAATGCTTGCATTCGTGATGACATTATTGTTCATGCTTGCAACATAGCTACTCATGTTCAAGATGTTGCTACTACTCACACTTGTGCCATTATTATGATATTGTCGATGACATTGTAATGATCTACAATAAAACATTTTGGTAGGTTTCGTAATCTTATTCAACAACATTGATCAACCATTTTAAATCTAAATCAAAACACAAAAATAATAAAATGCAAAAAGTTTGACAAGCATAAAATGAAAAAATATGAGCTTGGCAACTAATATATTTATTAATTAAACAAAAGAAATTTAGTGCTCATCATGAAGAGAAGTTGGTTTTTGGTGGTAACTGGCTTACCTACCACCAAAAAATCAAATAGGTATAAATTATGATAGGCAAAAAGGTCAAACTAGGTAGGTTAATGAATGTAGGTACATTTATTGATAACCAAGTAGGCATTACTAATTGCTAAAAGTTAGCAAAAAAATCTTAACATTAATTTTTAACTTAATGTTAACCTAACTTTGAACCTTAAGCTTTTGAGGCTACCTTCAAATGTGAATATAATAATCTAATAATTTTCAAATGCCATTGATTTTAACTTGTTTTAATCAATTGATGGTTTTCAAGGGCCTAGGCTCCATTGATAGTTGGGAGAATGACCAATATAGAGTTGCCTTTGGAATTCCAAATTGATGAATGTTCAATTAGCAAATCAATTATCAAATCATTGGATTTCAATTCATCATTTTAATATTTTTATTAGTTGTTAAAAAAGAAGACAAAGATGAGTAGCATCGAACATATCAATGTTTAGCAATTCTTAAAATGAAAGAGAAATACCCATTGTTTAACAATTTAAAATTATGGCCATTTATTCATTAGTTTTCAAATAATTCAAATAATTAGTTTTGGTATATAATCATGGCTTTTTAAAAGTATGATTAAAAAAAAAACTAGTCAAAGATTCACAAGTTTTTGTTAGTCTGATGGCTTTCAAAAAATATGATTATAAGAAAAAACTAGTCAAAGATTCACAAGGTTTTATTGGTTCGCTTAGGAAAACCATTGATTTTTTAAGGTTTTTTAAATAACTAGAACTAGTGGTTCTTGATTATGGAATATTTAAAGAATTGAAATTAACAATTTTATGAAAATTCAAATTAAGAACCACCAAACATTGGAACATACATGGAGAAGAAAAGATGTGTTTGCATAGAGGTGAGGTGTAATTTGTAGGTTACTAATTGGACATTGAATTAATTTTGCATTTTTTTGTTTTGTTTGTTATCATATGTCAAACTAATAGTTCTTAGTTGATGTAGATGTTATAGTTAGTTGGATTATTTTTACTTCCCATTTCTTCATGAATCTTTTAAACTCAGTTTTACCTTTTCAATACGAAGCCTTATATTTGAAATGAATGTTAACAACATATGCCCTAGTAAACAAAGTTTAAGAATATTAACAAAAAATAAAGACATATGCAATAATAGATCTTTGAAATTGTAAGTTGCCCAAAACCATACATGAAGGTAGTGGAAAAGGACACATGACATCCATGGAGAAACTCCTTGCTTCTAGTTTTATAATAAAAATAATTATAAATAGTTTATATTTTCATTGGATGGTCATTAGGGTGGAAACATAAACACAACCCATAGTGACATTCTTTGTGTTTTAATTAGGATGTATTGGGTAAGCTAATCAAATTGATGTGATAGAACAAGATTGGTTATTTATGTACAATATTCCCAAAATCCATCATTAAGAAGCCTACAAGAATTTAATTATTTTAATTCTTATGATTTCAAAAAATTCACATTATAATATTATAAAATTATGTATATTGTTCAAGATTATATCATTTTTGAAACATTTCAAATCATTTGAAAATAAGATTAAACAACAAAAGCATTCACTGCACCTTAAGTGAATTATGTTTTTATGAAATTGAATGACTTAACATGACAATAGTTATGACTTTACATTATGAGTTGAGAATCATTCTTCATTCTTCCAAGATTGGTAGTATTGTGCTTATAAAATCAAAATGTGTTAAGAAATAAGAATGGGGTATGTGGTTCAATGGAAATTTGGAATCTAACCAAAGTTATATCACCAACTAGGGTTGCGTGAAACTCAATTCAAAGTTAGACTAGGATAAAAATAATGGTTTCAACAAATCCATTTTCATTTTATTTTTTCAATGTGAGCTTGTTGATTGGTTTTGGTTGAAAATTTGTTATATTTAGAAAAAATAGTTTGTGAAAAAATAACTCAAGAAAATAAAATTTAGCAAAGATTGTGAGAAGAGAAATGGAAAAGGTAATGCAACTAATCTTCTTCCAAAATAAATTAATGTAGAAAGGCATATTGTAGTTGGTCTAAAAGTGGTGAGGGGAAATAAAAAAAATCATGGTTTTTCAAAAGGTTCAACTTGATTAAAATGTCCACATTGACAAAAAAAGATGTTCATTTTGACTAAAGGCATGGGGCATGAAAAATACATGGTCTTTTTGGTTGATTCTTTTGACTGAAATGACAATTTTGACCAAATATTAAATCGTACATCTAATCAAGATTTTTTTAAAAATCTATCTACTTACCTATTATCTACCTACATACCTATTTATTTAATTATCTACTTACCAAATAGAAGGGGACATTTTTTTATTGTACAAAAAAATTGAAATCAATTATATGATTTTATGCATTCCTTTTAATTATTATTTTTAAAACGTGCAATTAGACACTTTATATAGTTACTTTAAAGGACTCAAAATGACATTTACATAATATCTAAATTATTTTAGAATATTGTTATTAATTTAACAAGATATCATTTTATCTATTGGCATACAACAATTCACTACTTGTAATAATCGTTTAAGATTTTAAAAAATCAAATTTGTCATTTGCAATCTTTTAAAAATAGATCATTTTCTTTTGGTACCCCAATCATGAATACACTTGACTATGTGATTTTTATGAATTTTTTTGTGAATATATGTCTCAATAGTTTACATAACATTGTTTATTATGTTAGGATATTTGTGCATTCAACATGGTTAATGTTTCAACAAGAATTCACCTACTTTCTTCTTTGGGTTGAAAGGAAAAAATGTTGGAAAATTTCACATATTTATTTAAGAAAGGTCCAATAAAAACAAATTTCAGGGAGATTCAAATTTGAGTTGTATTCAATTATTTAAAAGTGAGTTGTACAAATAAAGTTTGTAACAATGGTTGAAGAAGGTAAATATTTAGGCTACCAAGAACCATGACATGTGTGTTATGGCAAAAGGATCCTAATTGGGTACTACCATTAGGAACCACTTCAAGGAATTCTTTGAGTAGTAAAACTAACCAAATAATATTCATGATCATTCTCCTTTAAACGTTTTTATAATTATAAATTTCATTTTTATTATTTTTATCCATTGTATGCCAAAATATATGGCCTAAAATGTTCATTTGAAAATTTTAAAAGTGAGTATTTGTGTTCTTACTTGTGAGGGCCCCTTTCAAAATCACATTTGTGAATGTTGAAAACTCATAAGTTACTCAATTAATTACATTGAAAAATAATTTAAAATAAAATATCATCAAAGGCACGTTAGAAAATTATCCTTCAAGAGAAAAGCAAAACATGTTTCAAACCTTTTTTTTTTGACCAAAAAGTGAAGAAAAAAAAAACACCATATACAAGTTGATAAATGTACTCACAAAAAAATTATAATCAAAATATTTATTTAAGTGTTTTCTATATTTTCTATAGTTCAATGAACCTAATAAAACAAATGATGCACCCCAATACATATTGTTTTGTTATGTACATTAATACATATTTTGATAATGGTATGGAATGATGTAACATTGATGGACAAATGATTTTTAAAAGAATAACTATGGCCTATATGCATTTGATACCTCGCAAAATTGAGTCAAATTTAATATCATGCATCTAATGTGTAAAATCCCAAGGATTTCAACAAACATGTATCTAATATTCTAATGGCAACAATTGAAATGTATTTATAAATGTTATTGCATTTATGTGATAATTTGGGACTTGGGAAGGGAATTTGCAATTGCATTTGGTGATGATTAACCTTTAATGACAAAATTTTGTTCAAAAAGATAACTCCTATTTTAATGCCTACAACATCCAATGTTTTGAAATGTTGTTGTGAATTTTTGATTTGGGACTTGGGAGGGGAAATCGCAAATGTATCTAATGATATCAAGTTTACATTTTTTAGGACAACATTTTGCTCAAAGAAATGGTAGGTGCTTCCTATTCTAAAAGGCAATGATTGAATCCATTCAATGACTTGTTAGTTTGTTAATTTTTAGATCAAAGGAGTTGAGAGAAGCAATTATATCAAGATAACATTTGTGATAATAACATTTTTGCTCAAAGAAATGACGTATGTTATATTGATTCAAAACTATTTTGATGTAACAATTTGAGCATTTTGGATGTAAGAACCTAAACATATTTCTAATGCAATAATCTATTGAAGGTAAATGAACTTCAAATAAAGTTGATTTGCTATGCTTTTGTTCATTACTTGTTTCTACACACATGCACATGGTCTCATATGGTGGTTGTGAAATTGTAGGAAGAAATATTGTTTACGATGGATGGGTTACAAACCATGGAAAACACAATCGAAGATGAAGGGTTTGTTTTGGTGAAGCCGAAGCTATCCACAAGGAGAACGTTCTATGAAGCTATTTGTGATTGCATGGGTAAGTTGTTCAACAAATTGTTCTCTTTCGAGCAAAGTATTTTAAGCTTTTATACGTGCATGTTGTGGTGAAGCAGCTGCTGAGTCTTTCCCAACAACCTGAACGGGCCCCATGCCCCGGCCATAGTTAACCAGCACCCACCAGCACACAACACGAAGGATGGATGATAAGTGATCCGGAAACAGTTTTCTGTTAAGTTTCATTTCACTAGCTAACCATGGTGGTTAACTCAGTTGCTTTAAAATAAAAAATAATAATACCTTCCTACTAACAACCCACAAAGAAAGTTATTAGTAAGTAAGTAGTAAAAGCAAAGCTAAACCACCATGGTTAGCTAAGGAACTGGAACCCAACAGAAAACTGTTTCCTGACCACTTTATCATCCATCCTTATTGGTGCGCTTGTGGGTGCCGGTTCACACTGTGGCCCCAATTCCCAAGTCCTTTGCGCAAGAGCGATCGAGCGAGCGAGGAAGGGAGCGAGCGAGCGTGCGAGCTCGGAGGAGGAGGACGACGCGGGGAATTCGTTGTCTTTGTTTCTGTTGTGGGGTCAAGGAAATCGAAGAAAGGGTATGGGAACAATCGTGTTGCTCACACGGCTATGGCTACTTCCAAGTTCCAAAGCATCGTAGAAACTAGAAACAACCTCGCACCGACAAACACAAAAAAAACTTCGCTAGGTCTAATGTACTGTTGTACCACCAGTGTAACGCCCCCGGGATGAGCGCCCAGCAACTCCGAGTGAACCAGGACCACAACAGAGTACAAATTACCCGCTTTGTATACATACAAACGCACACCTCTCTCTCTCTCTCTGTGTCTCTCTGTGCGGGTCTCTGTGTCCCGGATTCTTCTTGTATGTAACAAGCAGGATGCGTGAACAAGCGAGAGAGTGCGGAATTGATTGTAGGTAAGGGAACGGAACAGAAGATATGCTAGAAGAGTACAAATATGGCGAGGGGCACTTCAAGCGACGAGCGGACGAGGACGCACAAGCGGGAGGGAAGTCGGTAATGCATGAGGACTCCCTGGTGTACATGTCGTATCGTTTTGTACTCGCTGGCTGGCTTGGTTGCTTGGTTGCTTGATTGTTTTGACAGATGATTGAACTTTGTGATGGAATTCTTGCTTTCGGTTTTGTGTCGTCAGGGGATTGGGATTGAATGAGACAAAATATGTAGGTTCTCTCGGTTTGACTCCCAGTTTGTTTGTTTACTTTGATGTGAATAGGGACATGTATGGATTTGAAGTGCGGCCTCAGCATTTGGAGCGTTATCTTGAGTATGCCGCAATTTACAAGGTTCTGTCACTTTCTTGGTTTTTTGTTCATTCCTCTTCTTCAAACCCCGCTATGCTTATGTTCGTTGATGTGATATAAAGCATTGCAAAAGCGGGGAATAGTGATGGTGAGCCGTGCAATGGGCATCGGGATCAGGAGGAGGAGGCACAGAGGTCAGAGCAATGGACACTGTTCTTGAGTACACATAATGAGGGGGAAGCTGTTGGAGCTCAAGCACAGGAGACCAATGTTAGTTCAGAGGGAGAATATGTAACTAGAGCAGACAGAGAACAAGGACGTGCAGCTGGATTAGCGGTGGAGGCATGGGGCCAGCTGAGAAGTAGCTTGTGGCCTGTGGAACAAGCCCTAAAAAGACGGAGGAAGAAGGTAGCCACTACTGGTCTTGCAAATGCTGACACTGGGAAGGTTGAACATGTGGCGGTCACAAGGATAGGGAGTAGTGGAGATGAGTATCATGAGGAATTTGGTGATGGAATTCAAGGCGGATCTCATGAATCTGGGGAAAATGCAGCCAGTGGGGCACAAGCCCTGTGGGACAAGGAGCTGGAATTCCTTGTACAGAGAGGTGTTCCAATGGCTTTAAGAGGGGAGGTATATTGATCAACTGCTGAACTCACACTGTCTGAAGAACTTCCCTTTGAAGTGAATTTGCTCTGCAGGAAGCAAGTCAGGTTTGCCATGAGAAGCAAAGATGTAATTGTGTGGTACACCACAAGTCTGTGCATTGCTTTGAAGACATGCCATTTCTTACTGACCAAGAGTGCGGGAGTAGGGCAGCTATGGCAGGTGTTTGTGGGTGCCAAGGAGCGGAGGGTACCAGGTCACTACAATGCCTTGCTCACACTGCTAGCAGATGGTGGAGGAGATAGTAATGGTGTCGGTGGCCTCTGTGCTGGCAGTAACACAGCAAATTATGAGATCTCCAACAACTCCAGAATTCTGGAAAAGTGGACTAGTCAGATTGAAAAGGTGAAGAGGTCTACCTTCCTCTGCTGCATATCCTCCAAGTCTTGTACATCACTCCATAGCCTCACTTCACTGCAGTCAAGGCAGTCCTCAGTTTACAAGATGAACACTGCATGTGCAGGATTTACCTAGAACATTCCCCGGGCATCCATCTCTTGATGAGGATGGACGAAACATTCTGCGGCGATTACTCACAGCATATGCCCGTCACAACCCCTCTGTGGGCTATTGTCAGGTACATCTGTGTTCTTGACTTGGCCTCCTGCCTGATAGTCACTCCTTGTGGACATGCCCTATTTCTGCAGCACTCTCTACCCCTCCTTTTCAAGATACAGCTACACTTAGGTCATCTGTCTTGATGTTGGCATCTGCGGCTGCAACCATTCTTGGACACAATGTCCCCTTCTTTGTTTGATCAATGAGTATACTTCAGCAGGATCTTTCCACTTTTATCTCTGTTTGTTACAATGACATGGTGACCTACTTGTTTTCTTTGATCTTGATGAACAACTCTCTTTGGCAGGCAATGAATTTCCTTGCAGCTCTTCTGCTGCTCCTTATGCCAGAGGAGAATGCTTTCTGGTTGGTGACATTCTGTCCCTCACTTGCAACCTAGCATTGTCTTTGATGTGCAGGTCATAGAGGGTGAGTAAATGTCAAAAAGTCTCTGGGTGTTCCGTTTTACTGTTTCGTTCACTTGTGCCATGAGGTTTCTGGGATACAAAGAGTGTTTTCCTATGTTTTGCAGCAGGATCTAGCTCTTTTCAACTTAGTACTCTTTTGTAGGGAGCTTCTAAAGGTTTTGTGCCTTGGATGTCATACCAGGTCTTTGACAGGCATCATTGATGACTACTTTGAAGGCTATTACTCTGAGAATTTGGTCGAAGCACAGGTAATCAATCACTGGGCTTTTCATATTCAGGTGGGATACTAATTGTAATTTTTGTGCGTCATGTAGATATGAATGACCTCCATATTTGCCTGTTTCTGGCTGTTTCTGACCAGTTGACAAGCTCGATGTCTAATGAATCGTATTGAAAGACAAAATATAGGTATTTCAGAGTTTGTGCAATCAGTCAAATACACAAAGGTCAATGATGCTTTTTTTGACCAGCTGACAAGCTGCATGTGTAATGATTAGTAATAAACCAACAAAATTAGAGAGTGCATTAGAGTGTAGATGCTTGGTTAATACACACTCTTCAGTGATTTATCCTGCTCATGCAGTAAGAATTTGTGATGTCAACAGGTAGATCAGCTAGTCTTTGAGCAATTGGTCCGTGAGCACTTTCCAAAATTAGGTGAGTCTGCTCTGCTTCATGTGCACTGTACCTATGCCCTGCAACTCATGCACATAGTTGCATCAACATTCATGTTGATTGAGTTTTGTGGTTGGGCTTTGAATGACATGGCAGTGACTCATTTGGATAATCTGGGAGTTCAGGTGGCATGGGTGTGTGGCCCTTGGTTTCTCTCGATCTTTGTGAATGTTCTTCCCTGGGAAAGTGGTGTGTGCTCAGCCTATTCTTAAGATATCTGTTATGCATTCTTAGGCACTGCTGTGTTCAGCATATTGTAATAGGTAAGAGAAAGAAACATACTTTTGCATGGGACAGGTATGCAGTTTGTGATGTTTTCCCATTCATTTAGCACTTTGAATAGACTGATTTTGTTCCTTACACCTAGTTTCATAAGTTTGAATTGGAAGTTATGGGATGAAAAATCTGTGCTGGTTGTCCTGGCATTGCAGTGTTGAGGGTCTGGGATGTTCTTTTGTTTGAAGGAAATCGCACCATGCTTTTCCGAACTGCTCTGGCCCTGGTTGAGGTTCATGGTATTGACTCAACTCCTTTTCCTTTTTGTGTTTCAAATCAGTACTCTACATCCACTGGCAGACTGCTGGTTGATATGTTGGTGTCCATGATAGAAGTATATAATTTGGGTTGGTGTGCTTTGTTGCAGCTGGAGCACTTATGCAGCAACAAGATGCTGGGGATGCAGTAGCTCTGCTTCAGACCATGGCTGGGGCCACATTTGACAGTAGTCAGTTGATTCTGACTGCATGTTTAGGCTTCCAGTCTATTGATGAGACCCAGCTGCTTGCACTGCGCTCTCAGCATCGCCCTGGTGTGCTTCTTGCACTCCATGAGCGCTCTCTTGAAGTTAGGGCCTGGCGTGCATCGAGTGGTTTTTCATCCAATAATGGCCTCAGCAATGGAAAAACTGATGATGACATGCTTCCATCAGCAACAAAGAAATTGAGCAACAGGTCTACAAAGCAAGTAAATTCACCTGAAGTCAAAGAAGAAAGTTTCAGTGGTGACATACAGGAGCAGGTGGTGATCTGACTATTTGAATCTGCTATATTACCTTGTGCAGTGTTTTGATCTTCATGCTAAGCAACACAAGAGGACTTGTGTGTGGGTGGTCCTCATGTCTATCTTGAGTCGCAAGAGATTCTTTGTTGCTGTAGAGGGTTGATAGATTTTGAGGCAGTTGTTGGAGTGTTCCTTGATTAGACTAGTTAAGGTTTTCTGCTCATGTTTGGTTGGAAGGTAGAAGATGGGATGGTGCTATATTATGGTACTTTCATACTGCAAATTATCATGAGGTCGTGACAAGCCTGAGGTTCTGAACTCTAAGTAATGACTTTTATATAAGGCAACCGGTTGGCTAACTGTGCAGGTGAAATGGTTGAAATCAGAGCTCTGCCGTGCCCTTGAGGATAAGAAGGCAGCTGAACTCAGGCAAGACATGAAGCTCAGCATGTTTTTTTGCAATAATTTTTTTGTGATGTCTTGCTGGAATTTGAATCAAACAAATTTGAGCTGGTTGGCAGGGCTGATGAGTTGGAAATTGCCCTAATGGAGATGGTGAAGGAGGACAATCGCCGCTTACTCTCAGCCAAGGTCTTCTGCAGCTTTCTGTCTCTTTGTATTCTATTTTGATGTCTTTAAATGCACTATCCAACTATCATGATTCTTGCTTCGGCGTAAATTTTCAGTAAGAGCTCTTCTTGTGCATCTAAGGTGGATATCAACTCAGTTGATATCTGAGCTGTGATGGACTGTGTATATATCATGGGACAGATTCAAGAATTGTCTGTTGAGATTGCTTACTGCAAACACTGTGTTTTCTTACACTTTCCGATGAATTGTGCAGTTGGAGGAGCTAGAAGCTGAAGTGGCTGAGTTGAGGCAACAACTGGAACAAGTACAGGCTTTGAATGCAGGTAAAGTGCTGTCTTGTCATTCTAAGACTGGTCGTTGGATTCTTTCCAGCATGATAAAACGGTTAAAGAAGACTTCAATCAAGAACACTTCTGTAGATGGTGTTCTTGATCAATGCAGGGCAGGACAAAACCGCATATTGCAACCTGTCTTCATGGTTACTGTATGCTTTAGAAAGCTGGAGATTGTATTGTCACAGTATACACACATTGCACTTCATGTCTTGCAAGTTCTTGTAGTAGACTCACAGTTTGACATAAACCATAGCAGTAGAGGTGCAAGTAGTACCTCACACTGTTTGCAACGAGCTGCTCATTTGCGTGCTGAAAACTGAAGTTTTGATTGTGCAGAAAAGTTGGAGAAGGCAGCTGATGCACTTTCTTCAATGGAAAAGAGAGCAGTGATGGCTGAGAGCATGCTTGAAGTCACCATACTCTCTCAAGAAACAGCCAACAGTAAGGCTCATGGCACCGTTAGGTCTACTCAAGATGACAGGCCACAGGAAGGCATTTATCGTTCTCATAGTTCGCCATCTCCCATGTACAGTTCTCATTCCCTTATATGAGTGCACCGTTGATCCTCTGATCACATTTATCCACAGGGTGTCTTAGAAACCATAACATGTCTCTAGAATAAAAAGAAGATTATCCTTGTTTTGGCTTTGCCTTCTCCGAGAAGGTGATGATTAGGGAGGAACACCGAGGAGATTCCATAAGTATCAAGAGAAATCTGATCTCACCTTGGTGGTTTGTTTCTTGCAGGCAAGATACTAAGCCACCACATGGTAGGAGGGGAAGGAGCATTGATGTTTCAGATGTAGTGGATTATTCAAAGCTCAGCAATGGTAATGCTGACACCACTTCTTCACTTAAAGAGCCTGTGACACGAAGGCAAGGCATGTTTGCTCGTTTCTCACACTAAAATTGGCAAAACAGGACAAAATTTTTGCACGTTGCAGTTTCCACTGATATGTTGATTTGTCTTACATTACCTCTGTATCATCAGTGAAGGCAACATATTAGACCAAAACCCATTGCAACAAAATATTCTAACACTAACAAAATTTGATCAGTTGTTCTGCACATCTGCAATTATTCTCAAAGTGTGCAATTATTCTCAAAGTCATGTTTAACACAAATCTGTAAGTGGTTATCTCAAATGATAAGTGTTGAGAGATTTGAAAATAGGAACTTGTTCCAGTATGATGCACAAGTTTGACATTGCTGAGTGAAATGGATAAGTTTAGTTGTTAGATTTGGTACCTCGAGTATGTGGAGTTCAACACTGCAGCTAGGTGGGTTGCAATGGAGACAGCTGAAGTTCTTCACTTGCAATACATGGTGCTCACTGTTGACAGTGTAACTGTTGGATAGGGCACAGCACTTCAGACACAGATATGCTCAAGTAATAACACATTGTCACATAGGAATGCTGTTTGGTTAAAGCCCAACTACCTATTCTTGTGTTCCACATTGTAGAATTTATTTCTATGTTGAAAGACTTTGATTCATGAATTTGAAACTTCCCAAACTAAGCTCATCAGGCATTGGTATCTTCCTCTGACAAATAGTAGTCCTTCTTGCAACAGAACCTTACAAAGAAAGAACCCACCTTCTACCATTCTACATGATGAGGACTATGGACTTCAGGTATTTTCCACCTTTTGCAAAAGTAATGCTGCATTGCGCTTTGTTCCAGACTTTAGAGTGGCTTTCCCACCACTCTTTCATCAGTCTATATTTCCAGAAAAGGAATGACGAGTTTCACATGTGACAACGCTCAGGCGCAAGGAACTTTTTAACACGCTAAAAACACAAAACTGCACAAATGGACGCTGCTTGAAGCGTCCTAACTGGTAGAAGCTTTCTCTACTCACAGTCATTCGCAAATAGATGGCTACAGATATCAAAACGCATCGCACACCACCTCTATTCTTCCTATTCACACACCTTCCTTTTTGTCTGCATATCGTTCAGGGTAGCAAAGCGGGAGCAGACGCAAGCCCCAGCTTAAGATTGTGGAGGGGACAGGGCAGAATTTGCTAGATTGCTTCCCCTGAAACGCGCCGCCTGTAAATCTCGGCGTCCTTCCGACGTAGTGCAGCGGCCTCGTCCTCAAAGGCGTTTCCAGGGTCGCTATGCCTCGCCGCTTCCTTCTGCGCAACAGGACTGCCCTGTGTACGATCGAAATTCTTTGGATCGACTAACACGACGTCATCCTCTTCTTCTGCTTCCCTCGCCAGCTTCCGCTCTCTTACAGCCTTCCCAGACTTACCATACACCTGACCGAAACCATCGTCGCCCGACCGAGTGCTGTATCCGTCTCCATACGAAGCTGACATATCATCCCTGAAAACATAGAGAAACGGCGGCACTGCGTCACAGATATACTCACAATAGTTCCTTGTCAGATCCCAGACATCGACGCTAACGCACACAAAAACAACCATGGATTGATCATCAGTTACTTGCACGTACCTGCTGAGAGGATGTTGATCCTTCTTCAGAATGTCCTCACTCTTCTCGTGCTCAATTCCCTCTCCTTCCATCGGTACTGGCTCCGCTGTCGAGATCGATGCAACGCTAAGACAACGATGATGTCGAGACCTCAACCTCCTGCTGAGACCACCTCGACGTGCAACTTGCTCTGGCGTTGACAACGATGACAATTTGGCCGGCGGCGAGAGGCTGGCGTCAGAGCCTACAACGGTTTGAACAACAGGAATTGGCAAGAGCAATGAGCGCGACAACGGCAGACGCGCAACGAGAAGTCGGTGCATCTCAATTATAAATCCTTCCTTCCTGCCTTAATCCGATTCTTCCTCCTGTCCTTTTATTCTCGTGTGATGGATATGATTACAACAATCGTGCGCGATGGCGAAAAGGAGAAAAAACTTGGAGGAAGGCAAAATCGGAAGAGAAACGACGACAGCGAGTGTGACGTGGGGAAGGAGCTTACAGTTTCTCTTGTACAACAATAGAAACTCCGATGGAGCATACAACAAGTGGCATATGCATGGCAGCGGAAGAGTGACACTTACTCCGTATCAAATTCTCTAAGGAAAAAAAAAAACGCATCCAATGAAACAGGAATCGTAACAAAGTACGCGGCAAGGATTCACAAGACAACGCCGACGGCACTGCGAGTTTCTTCTTCGCACCCCAGGTAGGCTAGCATACTCCCTCCCACTCGCTCCCCCGAGCAAGTCGATCTCAGTCTGCTACAACACAAAGCGAGTGACGGACTGCACGGCGATGCGATTGCAACCGTATTGTGTTACTGTTACACTGTGTGTTGTTTTTTTCCTGGCGAAATTTCGCCAAATTTCGACCTGTACAAAGGATTTTTAATGAAAAAATGGCACAAATTTGTTTTCAAAAAACTGGAATTTGTGACAGAATATGTTTTTTTTGGCTAAATGACGAAAACTCGCCCCCACAAAATCACTGCCTCCACATATTCTTAAAACAGAATCCAAGAACCGTTGGGTCCGGGTATTTGAACCCCGTAACAAATCATCAAGTTTCATGAAATAATCCATTGTTTTCTAGGCAGTTCTTTCACTTCTTCAAAACAAATTTGAGAACCATGGTTATATATGAAAATTGGGTATTTTAATTTTTTGATACCTATGGTTGCATTGTGACCGAAAGGCATGTCCTGTAAATGATAGGGCATCCTTAGGGTTTTGCTTTTGGTGACTTTGTTTGTTCTTGAAGATTGGCGGCGCTAGCAACTGGCAGGAGAAATGTTGTTCCTCTGCTGGATCTTCCATATTGGGTTCGTCTTTGAAGTTTGGTGTGCTAGATGATAAGATTTATGTGGAGATTTGTATGGAGGACTTGTGATGGAGATTTTGCGATAAAGAACATCGAACCAAGATATAAGCGTAGAAGCTTTGTAAAGAAGGGTGAATCATGAGAGTTTGATCCAATGTCACTAGTCAGAATTGTCAAGGTATAGTAGCATAGTTGTTGTCTAAAGAGTTTATCTATGTTGTTAGTGTGTTGAAGTGGTGTTGATTGCTAGAGTTCATGCTTCAAGGATCTTATGAATGAAAAGATTCAATTGTGTGTGTGGATTTGTGGTAGATAATTCTTAGCATGATTGCTGGTGGCAATAAACTTTCTTAACCCCCAATTTTGGTATCATAACAGTTCTTTCAATGGAATTAAAGAATTGTTTCATTATGGTTTTGGACCATGGTCTGCTGGGATGATTTAAAGAAAATGGAACACAACCAACATGATGGTAGGAGAAAGGCTTTGGAGGAGGCACAACATTGAGATGAAGTTCTAGTTGTAAATGAGTTCAACTTTCCTTTTCCAATGTGGGGTAAGAATAGTCATCATGCGACTACAAGGGTTTAGGTTGGTGCACATTGTGGGACTAGATCCAAATCAAACATGAGTTGGCAAACTAGCTATTCATGTAATGCATTCCGACCTTTGCTCAAAAGTTCAAGTTTGGTTGAAAGCTAGTGATGTAGTTAGAAGTTGGACAATAATTGCTCGACAACATACTAGATACTTCTTCTTTGTCATCTTTGTTTAGCCCATTGGTTATTGAATTGCATGAAGGAAGTGGAACAATTCTTAAAGTAGGAGATTTTTGGGTCCCCATGGTTGCTATTTCATGACATCATAGAATTAGGTTTCTCTTTCTTGGAATTGAAGAATTGTTTGTTGTAGGGGATAAGGTAGTGCAAGTAGAACATCATAATTTTTAAAGTTTTAATTTGGAGGCTAGGGAAAGATTCTAAGGGATTATGGGCTTGGAATTTTGCACATGAAAATAAAATGCATATGGTTTTGATCTTACATTGTCTTAAATGATGATCTAAACCAAAATATAAAACTATATTAGAGGAAGGTGGGAATAGGTTAACATAATGACTAGTCCTAAAGGCATGGACAAATTATTCTAAAGAAAAGAATTTGAAGATGTGATTGATTAAATTGAGAGGTTAGAGATGGATGCAAAAGTGCATAACTACAATGAGATTAAACATCAAGATCGCGCACTTCATCTAAAGGGGAAGATGAAGGAATGTTTATAAGAGGATTGAACTCGTTCCTACAAATTGGGCTACCTTGAAAGCTACCATGGAAAATAAATATGAAGTCATAAATCCTAAAGAAATCATAATGAAGCTTGATGTAGGCAAATAAAAATGAGACAACAAGAGCAATTATCTTATGATACATTAGAAAAATTATTCACCAAAGGAAAAATCAAGGAGGTGGAATATAGATAGGTTTCTGTCCAAATTAAAACTAGAATTTTAAAAATTATGTGTTGTTGTCAACATGGAGGCTTTGTTAGCTACTATTTTGGAGGTGGAGAAAATGCTTAAAAACCTAGGGAAGGCACCATTTGAACCCTTCAAAGAAGAACAAGAAGAATTTATGAATGGAGGAAATGTGACAATTGAGAAGTAGGCCCCAAATATTTGGTAGTTATTTGGTCAATTTTTTCGAAAGTCAAACATAATTGTAACCACTAGCCACAATAGGAGGATCTACCAATTTCAATGGGTGCCAAATTTGCAAAGCATCACAAGGCCATGACTTGTTCAAAGTATGCCAACTTTAGGCCAAAATGTAAAAAATGTGCAAGGTTACATAAGACAAAATTATGGTCTCAAGTGCAACTTTTGTGGTAGAATGGGACATGTTGAAAATAAATGCTAAAAGAAAAACCTTCATCACAAAACATCTCACAACTTAGTAATGGAAATTGTGCAAAATTCATTCATTCATAATTCATATGTTTCACACATTAATATTGTGCATTGAAAACACCTTTGACACACATATTTATAAAAAGATGCAAAATTCATGTGACATTCGTTCATTCATAGGTTCGTATATCATTTGTCAACACATTTATCTATGTGTCAAATGCGTTTTCAACACATGATATTCATGTGCAAAATGTACAAACTTATAAATGAACAAACTTCACACAATTTTCATTATTAATTCATCACATGCTAAATTTGTGATGTTAAAAGCAAAATAGTTGCTACAAACTTTCTAAAAGTCCTTATCATCAACAAGGAAGCTATTTTGGTCAAGTTCAATAGGATTTATGGTCCTAACTATAATGTGTTTTCTCATGTTAGGGTACTTAAAAAAATGATACCAATGGATGTACCAATTAATACAACACCCAATGTTGAAAGGGAAAACCTTAGAGCTAGGGATAATGGTAATGGCATACAATTCAAGATTAACAAAGGTAACAACATGACAGGGTGATATTTATCAATGGACAAGAGGGTGAATCGTGAGAGTATGATCCAACATCACTAGTTAGAATTGTTAAGGTGTAGCATAGTTGTTGTCTAAAGAGTTTATCTACATTGTTAGTGTGTTGAAGTGGTGTTGATTGCTGGAGTTCATGCTTCAAAGATCTTATGAATAAAAGATGCAATTG
>Ga0209208_10004044_pt1 | contig 20908 bp, 15 predicted proteins | sample S1TSphfallax_3_FD_187694 | JGI IMG/M metagenome (GOLD analysis project Ga0209208, IMG submission 187694) | Host-associated microbial communities from peat moss isolated from Minnesota, USA - S1T2_Fd - Sphagnum fallax MG (SPAdes) (version 2) | ecosystem: Host-associated > Plants > Peat moss >...
GGGGGGGGGGTCTATTACAAGAGTAACAACATAACAGAAGCAATGGGGATCTATTGTGAAATGAAAAAATAATTAAACAAAAACCAATCAAATCAAATGTCAGTAGATGAGTTTATGATTAGTTGGGATTTTTTGTGTTGCAATGTAATTGGGAAATTCATATGTTAGTATTAGGAAATATGGGGAATACAAAATGCAGTTTGTAGTGCATAAGTCATAGATGACAACCTAGACATGTAGACAAATACCCTTAATTAGGGATGCAAAGATCCATGTGAAGGAAAAACATAATCAATCATATTAATCAAACTGACATAGGGCATCCTGTTGAGGAATTGCAAAGGAGTCTCGAGTTGGGCCACCATAAGATGATTATCTCCAGGTTACTCAAGACCTTATTATTAATCTTATTTGACCCCTTTTACCATTTTTTGGTGGGCCAACGATGATGAAAACTTTAGTAGTAATACATGCAATCTACCAAATACCAAACCTTAATAGGTCTTGGATAGGGTCCACCCTTTCCCCTCGAAAAAAGACATCTATCTACCACCATCATTACAGATAACAATAACGAGAAAGGCAATTCATACTCTAAATGCCAACACAAATTGTGATTTGTCAAGTCCTTACATATGACATTTGCATTTGAACTCTATACATAGGGGGGTTTTAATCTTCATATATGTCACCTTTTTTCATCACATTTATGATATCAATATTTGGAAATTTGAAAAATGTTGTACCTTCTATTGGGTTGGGTTATTGCTCCTATAGATCAAAAATGGGTTTAGGACCGAAACTATGTATGTTTATTAAATAGTTGTGAAAATCTATGTTCTTGTTTACATAAATATTTTATCAGCTTTTTATTATCTATGTATAATTAATATGTCACACGATTCTCCTACCACGAACTTCACATAAACTACACCAAAACCTTTCAAAACAAAAAATGTTGATTTTTTTCACAATTATATTTCACAAAACTTTACATACATGCAAAAACTTATTTATCTAAAGTGAACGTGTTTTTCCGAAGGTCATAAACACCCACTTGTATATTAACTAAAAGGAAATTAAATTAAAAATTTCGCAAAATCTACACATCGCATGGTTCCCCATGTGATTTCACATGCATAATAAAGTGTAAAGATTTTTCACATGCCTTTCACATAAATTAATATGCGTAATTCAATGCACTTTAATGTGCCAAAGAGTTTTCATATGACTTGCACATAAATTATGATGAAAAAGTCAATGCACTTTAATGTGTCAAAAACTTTTCATATGAATTTCACATAAATTAATATGTGAAAGTCAATGCACCTTAATTGCCAAAGTCTTTTCATATTAGTACTACAAAAGTGAGGTGCAATTTATTAGCTTAAATCACCATGGGATCTTTAAAATGAAATAAGTTCATTGCATTTTACTAATTTCACCTTGGTGAAAGTGAATTCACTATAATATCTCTATGTAAACATCATGTTTCATTACTAGTTAACATAATTCATTATTATAATTTACTGTAGCAAATAGGTTTAATTCTATGTTTTTTGAAATATTTTATATATGTTATTTTATGATATACTTTATATTATTTAAAGTTACTTTAGTTTTTTTAACTTATATTTTATGTTATTATAGGTTATTATAAATTATTATACCTTAAACTATTATACATTATTTTACCTTAATATATATTTTAACTAGTTTATTATAAGCTTTTAAATTATTTTTAATTAACTTATTCAACTAACTTTAGGTTATACCTTAGGTTATTTTATTTTAAATTAATATATGTTGTTTCAAGTTATACTTTAAATTATTATAAATTATTTTATCTTAAATATAATAACTTAAAATAATCTAAAATAAAAAATAATAACCTATGAAAAATAATTTAAAATACCTTACAATATAATAACTACCAATAGCGTATGTTATTATAATTAAAAATATCTAACAATAATTTATAATACAATAACCATTAATGGGCATTAATAAAATAGCCAACAATAAAATAGCCGACAATGGCTTACAATGGAATAATCACCAATAGCCATTAATATAGTAATCATTAACAACCAACAATATTTAACAATAAAATATTCACCAATAGGCATTAATATAATAGGCATTAATACCAGAAATATCCAACAATAAAATATTCATCAATACCCATTAATATAGTAGACATTAATACTAGCAATATCTAGCAATAAAATATTCACCAATATCCATTAATATAATATGCATTAATAACCAACAATATTCGACAAATAAAATATTTACCAATAGCCATTAATATAGTAACCATTAATATAATATGCATTAATAACCAACAATATTCGACAAATAAAATATTTACCAATAGCCATTAATATAGTAACCATTAATATAATATGCATTAATAACCAACAATATTCGACAAATAAAATATTTACCAATAGCCATTAATATAGTAACCATTAATATAATAGACATTAATAACCAACAATATCCAACAATATAATATTCATCAATAGCCATTAATATAATAACCATTAACAACTAACAATATCCACCAATAAAACATTCAACAATAGCCATTAACAACCAACAATATCCACCAATAAAACATTCAACAATAGCCATTAACAACCAACAATATCCACCAATAAAATTATTTGTTTATATTATTGTCCAAAAGAAGTAGTTTGGATTTCACTTCTCAATTGCAATAGAAAGTGAAATGCATGTTGCTTCTTCACTCACTGTGCAGTGAGCTTCATGCTTTCTCATCTCATTAAAGGTAGCGACACCTTCAAACCATTGCTATGTTTCATGCAATAGAAGAATTTATCTACTCTCTATTTCTTCCCATGCAACATTCATTCAAGAGACAAGAACAGGGTTTCCGATTTACAAACTCGGTAAGCAAACAGCCCTTCATTGAATTTGTAAGTGGTTACTCTTTGCCAAAGTACTCCTTTGAGGTGATGATAAACTTATAAGTTGGTGGAAAACAAATGGGCTCTTCGTGGCAACCTTCAAACACATGCCCAACTCCTTCTCAAGCTTCAGCTCCTCACCAAATGAAAGAAGATGGACATCCTTAAATCTCAACAGAAAATCTGATAAAAATTTACAAACTACGTAAGCAGCAAAATTCAAGTGCAAGACTGTGCACAGAAAATGGATACAATAGTGCAGGGAAGAAAGAAGCTGCCACTGAACAAACAAAAAAATGAAGTGATTTTGGAGTTTTGCAATCGCCAGAAGCGAGAATTCCCAAAATATTACTTATTAATAAAATTATTCACCATATTTTCTATACTTAGTTTTCAGGGTGTAGCCAAAATAAAGAAACATGGGTAAAGATTTCTACTCCACATTTCATTTGTAGCCAGATTTGGTTAAATCTTCCTAGAGATTGCCACGGCATGGAACTTTCTTTATACTGCGCATGAGAGTGAGTGTGAATAACTTGACAATTGATTTGCATGTTCCTGGGCCAAGGGTTTTGAAACTTTTACAAACTCCACGTGCTTTCATTTATGCAAAAGTTTTCCAGGTGGTTGCTTCCGAGAGGAATTGCAGATTACAAATTGTGATGTTGGATGCCTTTGAAATTGGTTGCTAAATGGTCATGTATTTGCTTGTTTCCTAGTAGTCTTGTTAGTCATGTTGTGCAATTTGAGTTCTGGGGAGAATAGTTCTTCTCCACAACCCATGCCACTCCATCACAGGCCTCAAAAGATCACCTTCAAGTGTTCTCTAATCTGCAGCAATAAATCTTCTTCTGTGCAAACAAAACAATTCCTACAAGAAGTTTTACATTGTTTTCCTTGAGCAGCCTATAGGCTCCTCTGGCATAAACTTCAGAATCATGGATTAAAGTTTCATAGTTGTGCTTGGGTTCCACAAATGCTTTGATTACTGAGCATTGCACTCTGAAGTTTGGTGCAACAGAGTTCTTAAATCTGTTGATCTGACAAACATAGAGCCAGATAGAAATTGGCCAGCCATGAGCTAGGTCCATTTCGATACTAGAGGAAACTCAAGGTGTTAGCACCTCATCAATGTGGCTTCTCAAGCATCACACTGTCAGTCTTGCCCAAGATATTTTATCAAGAAACCAACTTATTTATGGAAGAGCAGAGAAAAAACTCCCCACTTTGAAGGAATTTTGTCAATTCCAGCAAAAGCAAGGCTAACATAGGAAGAATGGGTTTGGTCATAAATTTAACCTCAAAGAATGAGAGTCATAAACAACACTGACAAACTGTGTTCATCCTTCACTTCACCACCTCCTGATGATGGGTGCAGGTACAATCTTTTGATTATCTGCTCGAAGTTTTGGGCCAGCCCAAAGTTTCTATTGCCATTCAGGGCAGGGATTGGTCATGATGTTGGCCAGATAAGATACAAATTTAGTAACCAACTGCAATTCAAGAATGAAATGAAGTCTGTTAACCAAATACAAGGCCAACACTGTTGTATCAGGTGGCAGCCCCATGGTTGTTGCCCCTCTGACAAACATTTGTTGCGATAACAGTTAATGCCACCCATGTATATCTGTGTTGGCTATTACAGGTCACATTTAGCATTGTGTCATAATAGTGTATTTGATCCACAATCACTTGCAAGGTTGTTATGATTCCTCACACCCAGACAATGGTTTGATCTTTGACAAGCTGAATGTTGAGTGATTGTGTCTAGTCGCTGTTGTTTTACCATGTGCTCCTTGAACATGACAACAATATTGCCCATAATGTTTCTTTGCAAGGACTACTTTGCTTATTCACTCATGTTTTGTAGCCCTCTCCAGTTGTTCACAGACTCCACTAATCTTGCAATACCCTGTAGAATACTCAAAGAGCAATTACACAATGGATATCAAAAGACTATCTTATAGACACTGTCACTGAATACAGTATGTGGTCAGAAACAAACTTACCAAAAAGCAGAAGCAAAAGGAAGGTGTTCCATCTGCTTGCTAAGATGATTTCATGAAGGTTGCTGCAACACTGGCCTGTTCAAACATGCAATCTGTGCTCTTAGGAACACCTCCATTGAAGCTCTACCACATCAACATTCTTCACAAGATTGAACATGTGAAAGAAACAGGCTAGGAAAAGCACAGTGCTAATAAGCATGTCTTCTCTAAGATAAGAGGAACTACTGGGTATCCTACTGAGTAATGGCCCCCTTCAGAAGTGGGCTCCACAAATACAAATGCTTTCCCAGTACTGTACAACCATCACACACCTCAATATGCTTTACAAGAAAAGGAAAAACACCACATGCTCAGCTAGATGGCCCTCACAAGGTTTAGGGTTTCGTATTGTAGTGTGTTAGCAGTAGCCATACTTGCTTGCTGAGCTCCACTAGCTGCCCCAGCATGGGAATATCTGTAACAATCCCAATCTATGACCTAATTTGTGCACCTGCAAGCATGAGGCTGTTCAGATCAAGAAATCCAATCTAGCATAACTGTGGGAACAGACCAAATTGATCAATACCATTCAGTGGACAGAGTGATCAATGATGAATCAACAATGTAAACTCAAAATATCCATTAGCCCTAAGACCCTTCATTGAATATATGACTGGATGAAGATTGCCAGAATGCTGTTGCCACACACATGTACCTTCTTTGGAGTCACATGCTAATTCCTTGTGAATAGTTGCTCGTGACTCCGCTAGCCGTTGGATCCCTTTCTCCTGCCCTAAAACAAGGCTCTTTCCCCCCACAATCCATGGGGACACACCCTGAAGGAGAAAGTTCTGACACCAGGCTACTCTTTGTTGCCACAGAAAGGAAGTGCTCATTTTTCTCAGGCCCTACCAGAATAAAATTCCTTTGAAGCCCAGTGATGGTCACACACTGCCCAATCACCACAGACAACACTGCACGCCAAGAAGCCACTCAACCAGAAAAGTAGACATGCACATGTTCTTTGCCAACAACGGCTAGTAGAGCATTCTGCTCACAGTTATGGATGTGAGAACACATGCGTAGCTCCACAATAAAACCCAACATAGTCTGCCCTGCTGATTCCTGTTTGAAGACGGACTTTTCGGTACCATTCCAAGCAAGACTTTTGGCAGATTTGGCAACTGATGCACTTAGAGGAGAAGCCTTTGAAGGAAGCACAAATGGAGGGCTGATGCAATGAAGCAAGACCCATATCTCCACCTGTGAATTATGTACTCGGTTCTTCAGTTGAGGGCTCTCACAGACAATCTTCCCAATGTCTGCAGCTGTAGGACTGAGAGAAATTGAGGGAAAGGTTGGCAGCTGCACACAATGTCAAAGGAGACATTATGTCACACAAAGTTTACAGAGAGATGATCATTGATATTACTTTGTGTTTCGGAAATACAAGACATATGCACATACCCATACATGCCCAAAACTTCTCAAGTGGTTTGAACAAAATGGAAATAGCAGCAAAGGAAAGTGAATTCCACAAAGTTTAATGTACCTGCAAAGAAAGTGCAGAAGACCCTACCAGCAACTTCAGATTGTGAATCTCCAAGCATCCTCCAGCACTCAAACTGCTCTTATAGTCCTCACCACTGCAGGAAGGCGCATACACTATCTTGCCCCTTCTCACATACTTTTGAGACCCATTTGTGTCGCAAGTCGATTACAACGTGATCACCAAACAATCGATTGTGCGGTGATCACGTTGTAGATCCGCAACATTACTTGTACACGTACTCGTATTCCACAGCTGCAATCGACCGACGATCGACCACGGCTCCCTCCAAATTTGGAGCAACCATGAACCTACTCTCTGCTTCGTTTTCTTCCTCACAGAATTACAGAACTCGATAACAGAAAAAGCAGCAGCAGCAGCAGCAGCTCCTTCTCTTGTACGCTTCGGGTGGCTCCCTGAATCAACAACACATGTCTGCTCTGCGGCATCACTGGAAGCAGATGCTAGTGGCAACGAATAAGTATTGTGGAGAAAGAAGGATGAGGAGGTGAAAGGGAGAGTAATGGAGAGGAGGTCACGCAAGGAGAGGCGATTCTCATGCATTGAATTCTCTGCGAAATCAGAGTCGATAATGTCCGAAGCGATTGAACTAAGTGGTGCAAATCCAGAAGCTCGTCCACGAGAGAAACTCCGATCCCCAGTGCAATCGCTGCTGCATCATGCAAAATGCGAACTGTCGCCCTCTCGCCCTCTCTCTCTGTGTCTCTCTCTAGGGGTGCAAATGTGGTCAAGAGACAACACAGTAGCGGTTTCTGCATTCCGCGCTCCCCTACCATTTTAGTATCCAATCTTCCAAAACCTCAATGACTTTAGTGTTTATAACAGTTGGCGGCAACTGATTTTATTTATTTTTCATTCGTGGCAAGATTTCGCAATCTTTTGGCCTCAAATTTTCAAATAACAAATATTCATTCGTAACTTTTTTGTCTCTAAAGAAGCAAAAATCAACAACTTTTTTGGGAAAAGAATTTTCAGAGAAAATAAGTTTTTGTTATATTTCAAGTTTATACCAAGTTTTTTTCTTTTTCTTTGGATTTTGTGATATAGTCACCTTGGCAACCATCCACAAGAAGGATTAATTTCAGTGACCAGTAATCAGAACTGGTATATCGAGATTTTTTGGAATTTTTTGTATGGTCACCCATGGACCATTTCAAAGACAATTTTAGAAATGAATATCTCATTTCAAGCTTTATTATTTCTTTTTTTTTACTAATAAATTTTTTTATTAAATTTTTTAACAACTATTTCCCACCTTTCCTAATAACTATCTCCATTTTATATCTATCTCACTCACTCTTTCTCCTTATCCACCAACATAGATATGAAAAAACAAATTAACATGTATCTTTTCATCTCCATGAAATGTATATTAATTTAAACTAATTTTGACATTGAAATAAATAATAATGAATTATTGAAAACCATAAAATAAAATAGTTGATTGACATTGGTATTCAAATTGTATAATACATCATTGAAAAGTCTTTTACAAGAAATTTAAATTTCCTTTTGAATTAAGAAAACCTACTATCATCAATAAAACAAAGCACGCAACAAAGGGAGAGAAAATTACACAAGATGGAAGGACTCATGTCCTAGGCAGCTGAAGAATCCTCCAATAAAGGCAAATCATGATGGAATAGGAACAAATCAAATATTTAAATTTCTCAAACACAATAAATATCAAATAATGAGAGAAGAAAAGAACCTAAAATATATATCTAGCCATAAAAACAGTCACCTATAGCAAACAATATATTTTTAAATAGAGATCACCCACACTCATTGCAACCCCACTAACTATTTAGCTTTGTTTATAAAATGAACACAAAATTGAAATAAAAGGACTTCCAATGTTCTTCCTTATTCACACCATGTTAACACATCAATGAAAAAAATTGTCAACCTATTCATGCAAACATCCAAAGACCTCTATGATTAAAAGGAAAAACATGTCCGCTAGATATCGATCATAATAAAAACTATCTTTAACCTAAGTCGCAATTATCACAATAACCCCATTAGATAGAATTGCCTACAAAACCAAATATGTGCAACTGGGGTTAGTGATGATAACATCAAACAACATCCACCATCCATTACAACCACACATTGACCCATTGTTGTGAAGACAAAGGCAACCGACAAAAAAATATGGATGTACCCACATAAAACTTGAAATTTTGCATTCTTTACAATAGACACAAAAACATCTCACATAACATCATAAAAAGTCGTTATTTTCTTCACGTAGCATTATGAAAAGTTGTTTGTTCTCAAAATGGGCACAATAAAAAAGATGGATCCCAATAAGATCCAAGATTGGTCACAAATGCAATGCTTGAAAGGAACATTAGAAAAAAAAAAAAACTTGAATAAAAACATAATATGCAATATATTGATTGTTGGGTAAAAATTATTAATTAATTAATTTAGATATAAGGTATTTTTTTTCAAATAATCAATCTAATTATAATTAATATAAGGTGGTTTAAATCTTTATATATTAAATAATAATACTAATAATACTAATAATAAATGAAAAAAAATTGGACAATTATCCAATAGCCCCTAAAAATGGTCGGTTGACACACCTAAATCCCAAACTTTATATTAAGTGTCCCCCAAGATGCAATGTCACAAACCAAAAATTAAAAGATGGAAAAACTAAACTGAATATGTAACATACTTTATATTAAATGTCCCCCAAGATGCAATGTCACAAACCAAAGGTTAAAAGATGGAAAAAACAAATTGAACATGTAACATACTTTATATTAAATGTCCCCCAAGATGCAATCAAAGGTTAAAAGATGGAAAAACCAAACTAAATATGTAACATAGTGAAAAAAAAACTTAAAGCAAACCCAAAAAAAGGATCATTGGACAAAGAGACAACCATGCATTTACACCAAGCCTTGCACAAGATCTTTGAATGTTCTTCAATCAATTGAAATTCATATATATAAATAACAAGCTTAAAAATTTGTTAAATTCATAACTTGTTCAAATTGAAAACCTTTGAAACGTTGAAAAAAAATATCATTTCAATGTACTTTAATCACTAATCAAATAATATATTATAATGGGAAAAGATTCATGATGTCTTTCAAGTTTGAATTTTAATGCATTTTTCAAATATAAATATTTCATGTTTCATCCATGTACTAATTTTTTCCAATTTTTATTATTTATTAGATATTATATATCTACAAATCAATCACAACTTGGATTTCTAATGTCTTTTGTGAAAGTTATAGCATTTTAGGATTACATTTGGATGCAAAATTAAAAAATCAATATTTTTAAACCCCAATACCATTTAACAAATATAATCATAATTATAATAAATTAATTGCAAAGTACCAATTTTAATGAAAATTTGTCCATGAAATTTTACCCATGTAAAGCAATAACCATTGAAATTAATCTTCCCCATCAAAGCTTTCCAAATTTCTTGAAATCATGGAGATCAATCATATGAAGTTAAAATTTTGTTCATTATTACATTATGTTATGATAATGTTGATGATTATGAATTTTTGAAATTGTAAAATTTTTTTCCATTAAAGATGTACTTGGGCTAAATATATTTTTAATCATTTGACAACAATAAATTCGTATTTCAAAATTAATAAAAAAAAATGTTATCACACAAGGGTTTTCTTTTAACCTTTATTATTTATTTGTGACAATATAAAACTACAATTATGAATCGATTAAAAATTCATGATTTATATAACAAATATTTGTTTTCAAAACTAAATCATTTCTATGTGATTTGTACAATAATTCAAAATGAATGAAATCTTATCAACACAATATATAATTTTAGTTTTATTTAAAACCCGAAACACTATAATCTACATTTAGTTGACAACTTAAGCTTTAAACATCCATTCAATTCCCCAATAGATATAGGTAATTTTTGTCAATTCAAACACCTTGACAAATGAAGGTTTGGAATGCATTGAATCCACTAATATACATGGGTAATTCTTGCAAGTTGGAACAATTATTCAAATCAAGGTTTTGGAGTGCACTCAATTGCGCAATAGATGTCGATAATTCTTTCAAGCCCCTACAACTTGACAAATCAAGGTTTTGGAGTGTATTCAATAGCCCAATAGATGTCGGTAATTATTGCAAGCCCCAACAAGTTGACAAATTAAGGTTTTGGACTACACTCAATTGCCCAATAGATGTTGGTAATTCTTTCAAGCCGTAACAACCTGACAAATGAAGGTTTTGAAGTGCACTCAATTACCCAATAGATGTCGGTAATTCTTTCAAGCCCCTACAACTTAACAAATGAAGGTTTTGGAGTGCACTCAATTGCCCAATAGATGTCGGTAATTCTTGCAAGCCCCAACAAGTTGACAAATTAAGGCTTTGGAGTGCATTCAATTGCCCAATAGATGTAGGTAATTCTTTCAAACCATAACAATATGACAAATGAAGGTTTTGGAATGCATTCAATTGCCTAATAGATGTCGGTAATTCTTTCAAGTCGTAACAATTTGAGAAATCAAGGTTTTGGAGTGCACTCAATTGCCCAATACATGTCGGTAATTCTTTCAAGCCCCTACAAGTTGACAAATTAAGGTTTTGGAGTGCATTCGATTGCCTAATAGATGTCGGTAATTCTTTCAAACCATAACAATACGACAAATGAAGGTTTTGGAGTGCACTCAATTGCCCAATAAATGTCAGTAATTTTTTCAAATCGTAACAATATGACAAATCAAGGTTTTGGAGTGCACTCAATTGCCTAATAGATGTCGGTAATTCTTGCAAGACGCAACAATCACTCAAATTAAGGTTTTGGAGTGCACTCAATTGCCCAATAGATGTCAGTAATTCTTTCAAGCCGCAACATGACAAATCAAAGTTTTGGAGTGCACTCAATTGCCCAATAGATGTCGGTAATTTTTGTAAACTATAACATCTCGATAGATTAAGCTCTTGAAGTGCATTCAATTGGCTAATAGATGCTGGTAATTCTTGCAAGCTTGAACACCCTGATAGATTAAGTTCCAATAGTGCATTCAATTTGCCAAAAGATGTAGATAATTCTTTCGTATCCACACATAATGATAGATTCAGGCCATGGTTTAAAATATCAAAAAACATTTGTAGATAATCACAGTTCATTAAATGGAGTACTCGTAAATGACAACAATTAACCAAATTATTTGGCAATTTTTGGATCGTGCATTCTTGGAAACACAACCATCGAAGGTTATTCAAATTTTGACCTTGGATGAAATTTTCCACTATATTTGGTGAGGCTTTTGTTAGGTCAAGTAACTTAAGGTTGTGAAACTCCTTTGAACCATTTTGGAAAAATGAAAGCAAAATTTCACATTCTTTAAAAGAAATGCCTTCTAAATCTTTCACCACCTATCACATCAAACAAATTACAAACAATTGTCAACATCAATAATAATAGATTTTCATTCAAATGCCATGTTTTTAATGAAATAAATTACATCTCCTTAAATAAAATTAAAACTTATGGTTTCATTTCAAATTTTGACAAAATATATATACCATGGGATTGAATTAACACATGTTGTTCAAACCTGATTTTTTTGCAAAGATATATTTGGTTTCCATATAAATCGACTCATTGTAACTTCCGTTGCGATATTTCAACCCATGTCTCGTAATTGTTCATGCATGTACAAGTTGCCATCTTCTGCCCATTTGATTAAAGATCGATCTTTCAAGTTTTGTAATCTAAGCATAGGACTTGATGAATTATCTACATTCCAATACACTCGACAAAATGTACTTTTTTTGAAACCGATGAAAAAACAAGCAATATCCAAAAACATGTCTTGTTCTATTTGTATCAAGTGGTCATAAGAAATTGACAAAGTTTTCCAAAGCATTTCATTGTCAGAGCCCCCTGGTATGTTTTGCCCAACTTTCAATTCACGCAATGCATCTTTCCATATTTCCACTTCACGAATATCACATAAATAACAACCCAATACTTCAAGGCTTAAAGGTAGGCCCCCACAAGCTTTTATAATTTCCATAGAAATGTTTGTGAAATAATTTGTCACACGATTTGCATGTTTGAATGCATGGAACATGAAAAATTCCCTTGCTTGTTCTTCTTCCAATAATGCCATGTCTACTTTTGCAGACTCCTTTACATGATTTTTTAATTCTTGCTAATTTCGAGAATTTACCAATACTTTGCTTTTGCAATCTACATTAGTGGCATGCTTGTGAATAGGAAGTTGCAAGGCTGCAAGGTTTTTTGTTGTATCAACATCATCCACAACCACTAAAACTTTCTTTGATGTCATGCATTGCTTGATTTCATCAACATATTCATCAACATCTTCACCCTTTCGTAACTTTCTATCACACAAATCTCGTAGAAGTTTTTTTTTGACATCGTTGATGTGTTTTGATTTCACATCTTCTAAGAAGCTAGATTTTTCATATTGGTTGTGGAACAAATGATACACTTTTCTACTCAAAGTGGTCTTCCCAATCCCACCCATTCCAACCAATGCAACAATAGATTCCTTTTGTAACAATCTATTTATGGCATTTGCTTTATCTTCCAACGCCACCTCATAATTTGGCAAAGGTGGCATAGTTGGTTTTTTTTTCCCGTGTCAAAATTCATCCAAAAAATAAATTTTATTTCAAATAATGGATGATACCATAAAAATTATGGCACGCAATTTAAATGAAATGATGTAATGTTTGGAATCAAATTAAATGAACATACGTAATTCTAAAAATTAAAACCATTGTTATTTACCTTCATAAAAATATTTAAACAATCCAATAATTTGGAATAGCTTATATGGTCCTTTGATGGCGACTTACAAATTGTCAAGTGATTAGCATCTTCAACTATGTAATTGTTATTGTTTGATAATCAAATAGCTGAAGCCTTTGGCACTAGAATTCCCTATACATGTGCAAAAGTTATTTTAGTTGAAATCCTTGATGTGATTGGATTTATGTCAATATACAAATTGTCAAATGTAATGTAGTAACCAAATGATAATTGGAACAATAATTTCGATTTTATGTTCAAACTATATATATTAAATAAATTTGTAACATAACTTCATTTAACCCTATTACAAATGAATATTAAATAAGACTATTAAAGTGTTGATTTCAATTGACATTCCATTCACAATGAATTTGTAATTTCTACTATGAATACATGTTGCAATGGATTTGTGGACAAATAAGGCAAACTTAGAGCAATTTCACAACTAACACCAGTAGGTTTAAAAGTTAAACCAACATAAGTTTTTATAACATAAAAAATGTTCAACTATGGAACCTAGTTGGATAGTCAATATGTTTAGATGAAAACCTTACCCATGTATCATCAATAGGTGATCCTTCAACAAATGCATAGATGTTAATGTTTTCGCAAATAGATTTTTCAAAGTCTATTGAAAGTTGTTCCATTTTTCGGTCGAAAGATTTCATATTTTTCAAAAGACTTGATGGGGTTTTATCCTTGGCAATTTGTTGACATCGCCATTTGAAATACTTTGATAGATCTTGGGTACCCCTAGCATGTGGTACACCATAAAACACCATACCTTTAAGATTTTTCAAAAATTTCTCACAACAATTTTTTGTTTCAACATCCAAATTAGTCTTTTGCTTTTGATACACATGTTTGTGCATTTCAACCACCAAGCTTTTGAGGACAAGACCTTCAAAACTGTAAGCAACTAATGCCACTGGTCCGTCCCAAAAAGTTTCATACCTACAAAATATATCAAAATACACAAGAAATGCATCAACAACATTTTTAATGTTAATGTACATGTACAACTAGTCACAACATCATGTATTGTATATGGTGCAATTTGTTAATTAACACAACAACCTAAGCCGTAAGTCCATAACATATTTGTTTGTAAGTTTTTTTTTCATTTTTCATTTTCACTTTAAAATGTACCTATAAAAAGTTCCAACCACATGCGGGTAAATAAGTTATTATGCACAAACATGTAGGCATTTAATTCCAAGTGTTAATGTGTAGATAAGTTTCTATGTGTTACATTGATAATTTAACTCAAATAATAGAATGTAGGAAATTGAAAATAAGATCTATTTGTTTTGAAATTAAATATAAGTACAAAATGGATTCAAATTTAGTAAAGTATATAGGTAATTGAATTTTGTTCAAATGCCCATGATGAAATTTCAAAAAACTCCCCTGATAAATTGTCACTATAACTAAATTGGATTCCCACAATTTGATAATGTGAATATAAACTTTGTTAATAATTTATCTCAACATGAAAATTAACACCAAAGCCCCATTTCATGTTCTTTTCAATGGATTTGAAAGGTCCAAATTGTTCAAGATTTAATGTGTACCACAATAATGCTCCATTTGAATAATTTATTCAAAGATGTCAAAATGCAATTGATTATCTTTAATTGAAACACACAATGAAAAATAAGATGCCCATAGATAAAGAAATTGTCACACCTTGAATCTGTAACCAAACTTTGAATGAGGTTTTGACCAATTTCAGTCACATCATTGTGGACACTTGCCACAACATTATAATCATATGATAATGACAAAATTTTGACATTGTCATTCAAGTCTTGTGTGATCCACATTTCTAGCCAACATATGCATTCTTCTTTACCATCCATGGAGTGTGTTGTCCATGTTTGCTTCCAATCATCATCAATCCCATAAGTAATCCCATGGAAAAAAATTATGGTCAAATTCGGGTTCTTTGAAATGCATTTAGGATTCATATCATGCACCGGGTATCTCTACAAAAGAAATTAAGAAATGTCAACAAAATTCATCAAATAAGTCCTAAAAATAATTTAATTATACATAAAATCAAAGAAATGCAAGATTCTTGAGATGTACAATCACAATATTTAACAAAATACATATAGTTACTTGAAAATGTCAGTAGAACAAGACAATAATCTATGAATTGAATAATACCATATTCATCTTGCAACATTATTTAAATTAAAAAAATTATTCCATTCCCATATTTGCAAATTTTTGAAGCTTGTTAATTTTCTTTCAAAAATTCAAGTCAATAACCAAAAAAATCATTCACATGCAAAGTAAGTTTCAAAATATAATTGAATAATTGACTATCATCACATAATGGTACGATAGAATATTAGCCAATAAATTTAAGGATTGACGCTAAAAATTGAAATCTTCAAATTTTGGGTTCTTTATTTAAAACCACCTAATTATTTTAATTCATTTTCATTTCACTACTTTTTCCACAAAATTTGGCCACCAAGGGTTGCAATTCCTAAGGGATTGGGATATAATCACAAGAATAATGTTCAAGAAAATTCTTTAATAATTATGTTGTTGGATTTAAACCACTTTGGAGTTACTCACAATCTACGTTGAAAGTTGCAATTATTACACATTCTACATATGAACATAGCCAATGCCAATTGACAAATTTTCCTTTCACCAATTTTACTTGTTATAGGAAAATGAATCCCAAATGTACGAGTTTGTTTTGATATCACTTCATTTCATATCGGTTGATTTAAATGATGCAACGAAAAAGCAAGCAAAATTATCTGTACTCAACAAGGAAGCTCACAAACTAATATCAAATTTCAACATGTAGCTTCAAAAAACCCAAGAAAAAGAGTTGTGGAAAACAAGTTCAATCATAAAATCAAACGGACGCACCACATGGGTGTGTTGTCTAGAGCTTGAAGGAGCACTTTCACCCACGACTTGAGGTGTGTTGACCACACCAGGGATCTGCATAAAATCTCCTTTTCTTTGTTTTGGTGGCCCTTGTGAAACATCAACATCTTTTCTCTTAGGGTGAGAGAATGAATTTTCCATACGTCCCTCCACTCAAATTCCATTCATTAACTCCTCTCGTATATGTTCTCTCTTCCCTTTCTGCTCTCCTAAAACTGCTAGAAGTCCTTTACCCTCTCAAAAGCATACATGTTATAAAGTGTCTCCATCGTAACACAGATTCACAAAACCTGATCTTTCCTAAAGCTCTTTGGACATATTGATGCCTTTCCTCTTCACGATCTCTCTGAAATTTCCACTCTTCTCTTACTCCTTTCCTCCCGTTTCTTCATAAACTCTTCTTTTCACATATCTTTCTTATTTGTTTTCTCGTCCCCTGGAACTTCGTAGAAGGATTGTGCCACCACTGACGGCAGGTACACGTTTACCGATTCCGTGCGCACTCAACCATTGGACACAAGTAGTCGATTTCCATCTCATAATTGAGGATAGAGTTGGCAATGTAGGGTTGAGCTGTAAACATGTTTTATTGGTTCAGTCCAGGCTCCATTATTGTCACGACTCTTGTTTTACATCCAGATGTTTCCTGTTTGCTGATTTCACCCAGTGTCAGTGTTTAGCCCTATGGCTGAGATCATTTTGGGCAAGTCATCTTTACTTGGTGACATGGGTGACTATGATTAAAGTAGCGTGAGGCTTTGAGGGAGAAGGAAGCTACATGGATGGTCAATAGCAAATAAATCCAGAGTGGAAAAAAGTATTATTGTAGAGAGGTAGATATGTTATACATTTTGCGAAACAGCTGCAGGATTAGAAACCTGTTTTTTTTACTGTCTTTTACAGCCTTTTTTCCACTTTTCCGGTCTAGCCACACTGTCCACATGAGGATGTAGCCAGGTTTGGCTATAGGCCAGGTAGGTCAATAAAAAATCTAATTATGCTGCTGTTTGGCGACCAATCGGAGCAGGAGCTATAAATCTGGCGAACGTAGTCCAAAAACCCTGCTATTTGGGCGATATTTATATATAAAAAGGAGTATTATGACAAAATTTGAATTTATATTTTTCATATCTGTGTGGAATTTCTCCAATCTTAGGGGGAAAATTTTGGAATTTTTACCAAGAACTAAAATTCTTCCATTTTTAGTAGCTATATTGCCAAAATTCACCAAATAAAATGACACACGAACGAGGGTCCAGACCAGGGGATGTAGCCAGGTTTGGCTACACAACAGCAGTGCTTTTTTAAAAAAATTCTCTTGTTGTACCCAAAGTGGCGATAATCCACTAAATTAATTCCTAAAATATAGAAAAACTCCCTTGCGGTCCTTTATTTTGGGAATTCCCTTATACTGGGGCCTTAACCTACACACACACACACAAACAAAAAAAAACCAAGTTTGGGAATGACGCCAAGAGCGAAATGACCCTGACATTGGGACCGTGGTGATAAAAACCAAAAACTTATTTAGATTGCTTATAAATTTTGCAAATATTTATAAATATCATTTCCACAGACTAAATCAGGGTCCCTGAGTCCAATTTTTTATATATTTTGTGGCTTAATATGGCCATTTAAATGGGTTTTGGAGGCTGTTTTTTTTTTTTTCGGGAACACAACTGCAGTCCCACCTGATAAGCCGTTGTCACCCCCAAGTCAAGCTCAAAGGCAGAGAGCCGGCAGGTCTTTCACTTGCACACTACTGGGTTTCAACCCAGAAACTCCCTACTGAGGGTCCCACGCCTCAGCAGGGCTATACCAGTGAGCCATCACCCATGGGGTCGGGTTTTGGAGTTTTCACCATGGTCCCAGACTCAAGTGTGGGGGCTAATTTTGGCCTGCAGGCCGTCAATTACAAGGTTAAAAAGAAACGGGGCAAAAGGCAGACAGGAGAAAAAAAGCTTACACCAGTCCTGTCCTGACTGCATCACAACCATGAGCACATAAGTCATAATGTTACGGCCTCTGCCGTGTACCGATTATTACACGAAATTATGGAGCACGCTGACAAAGCCTCAAGTACACTTCTGCAAACATATAGCTAGGAGATTATTGTGTGTAAGTTACTCTTTTAGTTTCTTTGCTGGTCCCACTTTCACATCTCTGGACTTTTTTTTAAAAAAATTGTAGTGTAGCGGAGCTGGCGATCAGCTGTAAAACAACTGAAGCTAATATGGCTACAGAAAAAAATTAAAGTGAAAAAAGTTTCATCTTTATGTGTTATTGCTATCCCATTGGTACTTAGTATAAAAACCTGGCGATATTTTTTTATAAAAACTAGACTAAATTTCGAAATCCGGCAATCTTCTCAAACAGATTATCTGAGATTTGGCGACTAGAGAACCTGGAAAGCACACTTTTGTCACCATTTTCAAAAGAAATGTCGCCACCTTGGCACTAGATCCCCTAAAACAAAAAGCCCTGTTCACATGGCGTCTACCATGTGCAGCACTGACAACCGACTTTGAGATTGTCACCCAGTACCTATCCATAAGTGGTCACCAGCCTTTTTTCTAGGAATTTTCTCTTCAAGCCGAAGTGGCAATCATCGGTAGGGAGATGAAGAAAAACTTGTAAAGGATCCAATGTGGTAAAGGACATTACTGAGTCCCCCATACAGGCATTGGTTGTTAATGTAATCAGTACCAATCTTTTTTTGGGTGGCTAAAAAACCTTCAAATTGTTACCAGAAAAATAAACGAGCTAAAAGGATTAAGTAAAATTGAGTTTCAAAAAAAAAAAAATTAGCTAGAATTGTGTTGTCCTCCCAACAAAAATAGCCACCTTGTCAACACATAATTTTTTTAGGGATGGGGTTATCATCACCTTAACTAAATTAGAGAAATGGTTATTGCCACCTTAACTGCAATAGGGAAAGGCTTATAGCTACCTTAAGCATTTATGTTGGTTTGAAGTTTTGTCTTTTTATTGTTATTTTCATTCTTGATTCCATGTTTGGTTACCTTTTCAGATTGTATTATTATTTTCCATTGTTTGATGTTCTTTCCAAAAAAAATTTAAGAAATAATTTCTTTTCTTTTATTTAGCAAGTTAGGCATATGTAACTTGTTTTTTCCTACATTCATTTTTGTTCATTTTATTTACTAAAATTTTGTTGTAAAGGATTACCAAACCAGAGCCGTATGTTTGAAAATTATTCAGTACTGTAGCCAATTTGATGATGAATAGTTTATTCATATAGCCAGCTCACCCCTTAAAGAAACCTTAGCTAGCCATGGTGAGTTATTTTTCTATATATAGCTAGCTACCCCTGGGAAATCTGACATTTCATCCAAAAAAAAAGTTTGTTGGTACACACATATTGCTGCAACTTTCTTTTCCCACTTTGCCCTTGTCTCATTTCCCAAACATTTCAAGACACGGTTTGAATCCATGTTATAGAGTTTTTTTCAACCACCTTGATAAGGGCACCAAATGCTTTTATAATGAAGTACTCTTATTGATACAAAAGCAGTGCTAGGGATTTCAACTTTTATGTACATACGAAATCTCATATTTGTTGGGCCCTGGCCCTACAGGGACAGGGACCATCACATTCAATCCAACTTTTGGAAGTTTTATCTTATTAGAACCGATTTCATATGGGTGAAAGTGTTTAGATTGTTTAGATTGGAATGGATTTTTTTGGTGTTCCAAGTGTGGACACAGTAGATAGATGTACTGCGTCTTACCTATTGGCACGGCCAGTGCATTTGCAATGCCTTGTCCTCTATAGAGACTATGTACACAAGAAAAAAGAAGATGGAGAGATATGCATCATGAGAAACCAGGAAAGGGCCATTCAAAAGCTTGAGAACCTGAACATAACGTTATGGAGTGGAACAACTTCAACCCATAATAGACAATTGATTGCCCACATAAAGAAAGGTATATAATACAAAGTTTTTAAAGCTGAAGCATAAGCAATTGTTAATGTCGTTTTGTCACTTGACCATTTTTATAAAGGTCTCCAACTTTTGCAACCTAACATTATATATGAAGCATTAACTGAAGAGTACTCATGCAACCTTTTTTTCCCCAATCTACCTTTTGCCTCATTTATTTTTTCTACTACCTAGATAATTTGTTTTGCACCCAGAACCTCCCATGTTACATAACCCCTAGTAGCACATGTAACATGCCCAGAAAATATAGATGTGAAACCATAAAGACCTGGCCCCTGTTTTTTACCCTAGCTAGTCAAGGTTTTACAATACATAATTTCCCTCCTAGTCAGTGGGAGGGAATTGTGTTTGTGTGTGTGTGTGTCTTTTTTTTTTGGCTTTCCTTCCCTCCCACCCACCAGCTAGGAGCGAAAGGAAATTACTTTTTTTTTTCTTTTGCTTTTTTCTGTCCCGGTCAGTGGGAGGGAAATTACTTTTTTTTCCTTTTTCTTTTTTCCATCCCCGTCAGTGGTAGGGAGAAAAGGGACCAAGCCTTTATTCAAGATATAGCCCTTAATGAGGAAATTACCCAAAAACAAAAAAAAACTCCCTTGGCTCCCACCTTGGGGTCTGTTATCTTGGTAATTCCCACATTGAGGGGCTTTACCCTATACACAAACACACACACACACAGACAAAGAAGAAGTAAGTCACGGAATGACACCAAGGGCCAA
>Ga0209208_10004045_pt1 | contig 20908 bp, 18 predicted proteins | sample S1TSphfallax_3_FD_187694 | JGI IMG/M metagenome (GOLD analysis project Ga0209208, IMG submission 187694) | Host-associated microbial communities from peat moss isolated from Minnesota, USA - S1T2_Fd - Sphagnum fallax MG (SPAdes) (version 2) | ecosystem: Host-associated > Plants > Peat moss >...
AAACTTTTTTTTTGGCTCACTTACAACCTTTTTCCCATATGCCCCCTTCAATACAAGAAGGTTGTCTTTCATGTTTTTTCCTCATGCTCTTCTCACCTCTTTGCATTGCTTTCACTTTTTTCACCTCTTTGCATTGTGCTTGTTTTTTTAGATATTTTTTTGCGTTGTTCTCATTCATCTTTGTAGTGTTATGTTCATGGTGCTTCACCTTCAATGCATGCACTTGTAGTGTTGTGCTTGCAATGCTTCATTTTTTATGCTTGCACTCGTGGTTTGTGCTCTCAGTGCTTCACCTTTGATGCTTGCACTCGCAATGTGTGCTCGCAATGCTTCACCTTTGATGCTTGCACTCACGGTGTGTGCTCATAGTGCTTCATCTTCAACACATGTGTTTGACTTTTGATAGATATTTGATCTTTTACATTTTTTTTTTCAAGCATCTATTTTTTAAGAGCTTTCATTGCTTTTTGCTTACATTTTTTCTCTTGTGTAGGTGTTTCCATTCATAGCAAAAATGGTCATCTTGTTTTTCTTGTTGTCTATTTGTCAACTTCATTTTGTTGGTTCTTAATTCACCATGGATAGTCAAAGTGATTATTTTCTCCTCACATTGTGCATTGCTTTGCTGATTAATTTGTTGCAAGTGGTGCAAATGCGATTAACTCACCATTCTTCAAGCCCAACAACATTCCACCAGTTGAAGATGATTCATTGAGGTTTATTTTCATACTTGCTACATTGCATGAGATGTGGATTACATCTTCCTTGAATATGTTATCAGTTGAAATGGGTTATTGGGTGAATCCTATGAGCATGACTTGGTTTACTAAATTTTTGTTGAATTCAAGGAAGATAGGTGGTTAAAAAGCTTTCACATGAACAAAGTGATATTGTGTAGCATTGTAGATTGCCTCAGACTTGTTCTTCAAAAACAAAACATAAAATATCGTCAATCTATTCTTGTTAAGATTCAAATGAATAAAGTTATCTTTAAACTAGCTCAAGGTGCCAATTTTCTAACATGTAGTGAAATGTTTGCAATAAGAAAGTCAATTGTATCTTTAGTCCTTCATGAGTTTGTTGTTATATTCATTTCTACATACAATGATTTGATTATTTTGCCTCAGGGAGAAGCAATGGCAATTGTGATGGATGACTTTAAAGTTTGGTGTGGTCTTTTGAATGTGCAAGGTGCCATTGATGGCATGCACATCTCAATTCTTAAACATGTTTTATTCCTTGAAGACTATTACTATCACAAATTAGATGGGTATAGTTTGGTGGCACAAGCAATTGTAGATTGTAAGAAAAGGTTTACTAATGTGTTTGTGGGTCTTCTAGGAAGTGTGAATGATTGAAGGGTGTTGTGTGAGTTTGTATTATATAGAAAAGTTGAAAATCATGGTTTGTTTGCATATGACCCAAGACTTTTTCAACATGGGTTTCCACCCTACTTGTTGGGTGACAAAGGCTATCCACTAATTACTTAGATCATAACCCCGTTCAAGGAAGAAAGCCAACATATTGTTTTGGAATTGTTGTACAATAGGAGGCACAAAGGTGAAAACATGGAAAAAGGAGCTAGTTGTGCCAAGGTTAAAGTCCTTTCCAAGGATTACATTTTCCATGTGGTAGTTTTTTACTGGTTTATACTACATTTTTCACATAATTTTTAAACTGAATATCAAAATTGAGGCCAAATATGACATATAACATGATAAAAACTTCTTTTTTTTTCACATCAAGCCTTACATTATAGTAAAATGTATAATTTTACTCTAAACCATGATTACAAATTCAAAACTAGAATAGTGTAAAAGGACATTTGAGTATTATAACCTAAAAAGGTATATGTATTTTGAATGTTTTGAACACATGGAACCCTTCTTGTGGAATATATTAAAGTTCACAAAAAAATTGAAACAATTTGGTGAACATTTAATAAAGGAAAAATACTTTTGATACAAAAAAACCACATGTCCACATGTTTTTTTTGAGTGCTTTAAACATATAAAAGGATTCTTGAAACACAATGAATTTTCATGAAAATCTTGTAGTTGCAACTTTGAAAGTATAAGAACTTATTTAATAATATATATTTTTTTTTGACATATAGTGTTAGCATGGTGATTTTTCAAATTTTCAAAAAATAGTTTTTAAAAATTGTCCACATACTATTTGGCTCATTTTTTCCTACTTTCATCCACAAGTGGGACATTTTATTGTGGAGAATGATTTTGGAATTCTCAAAAATACCTTCAAGGAGTTCCTTACCAAATTTGATTTACATGTGTTTTTTGTGCCTGATCCCTTCATTGTCTGTTGTTTATAACATAATTTGTTGCAATTTCAAGGTGAAACAAACATTAAAAGGCTAATGCAGATTATTGATGTGGAGTTGTAGTTAAATCCATAATTGGACTTGGCACATAAAGTCATTGATGCTATTAAAGAACAACATCCCATGGAATTGAAAATTAAGAACAATTTAGTGATGCAATGCGCAAGGACTTATGCATTTATCTTGCATGACAAAGGTTGTTCACATGATCATCAAAGGTATGTACTAAATCAAAACATTCAACTTGTTGGAAATTTTGATTAAGGGATGAATCAACATTGCTATAGTATTCTATACATGCCAAAATGGATCAAGTGTATTCGCAATTGGGGTACCAAAAAGGAATGTCATATATTTAAAAGACTACAAATGACAAGTTTGGATTTTTGTTTATCTTACATTAGTATAGTTGTAGTGAATTGTTATATGCCAATAAATAAAATGATGTTTTGTTAAATTAATAAATATATTGTTAGATCATTTGGATTTTATTTAAATGTCATTTTGAGTCCTATAACCTAACTATATCAAATGTTTAAACTACATTTTTTTTAAAAGGAATAAAAAGGAATGCATAAAATCATACAATTGATTTTAAACTTTTTGTAAAAAGAAAAACATGCCCTTTTCTATGAAAGTATATGTTCATTATATGAACTTGATGAAAACCAAATTATATAAAAATTTCAAAGTTTTTAAACTTTGAAGGAAAGGGCTACAAAGGAAAAGGATTATTTTTAAAAACCATTTGTCAAAAAAATTGTGTTCAAGGGGTTCAAAATGTCTAGTGTGAGGTGCATGTCACATGTGCAAGAAAAAATCTTGCCAAAAAACATGTTTGGTTGTCCATTGAAACTCGTTTTTGAATTTTTTAAGAATTTATGTGTTTCGAGCTATAAACCAAAATATTCATACACAATTATGTATGAATGTGAAAACTCACCACCACCACATGAATTATTTTAAATTGGACTATTTAAATTTATTTCAAGTAAATGTTATTTGCAAAAAGTGGCCGCACAAAAGTCCTTGAATCCTTTCTCCTTTTTTTGGAACCCTAATCGTGAATAAGCCTAATTAGTATTGCTAAACTCTTATATAGGACTCTACACATGTTGAAAACTTATTGTGCATTTTTGTTGTTGTGTGCATCGGATTTCTATTTTGGAAAGAGGGGTTCCTTACTTTTGTCACCTTTGAGATCTCTCTCATGTCATCTTCAAAGCTTGTAATTGCATTTACCATGTTCATTTGAGTCTCATTGGTGATCTTGTTTTAGCATTTGAAGTAGTCCAATTGCTTGTCAACAATAGTTTCTTAAGTTTTAGATATTTTTCCCTTGATAATCAAATTTGATTCATGTGTGTGTTCTTGCATACAATCCATGGAATCCATTAATGATTGCATGCTTCAAATTGCTTAAGCCATGCTTTTATGTGTTGAAGAGTACCTATGTTTTACATCAATGTCTTAAATGTTACCAACATTTCTTAATATGGATCCTTGACCTCCTACATTTCAAATTCTTTTGTTGATTAAATTTGATGTTTGAGGTTTTTGCATTGGGTTATGCATTGAGGTCTTAGTTGCATTATGCATTGTGGCCTTCACAAGTGTTTGTAGTGCGATGTCACCAATGTCTACAATAACTTCATACATGGCTTTTGTGAAAGTTTATGAATTTTCAAGAGGTATTGTGGCCTATGGACTAGAAACTTTTCTCATGAATGCCCAACTATCCTTGGTTTTTGTAACATCTTCACAGTTAATGAAAACTTGTTATTTCACACCCTTTAGCACTAAGATCAATTGGTTCATTAGCAGTGAGCCCAACAATGTTGTTTGCATCTTACATCAAATTACAAATATGTAGAGGCTTGAATATTGACCTCTTTCCCATGAACTCCAAGATCATGTCGTAGTGGCTATTGTCAAAGAATTGTGGGAAATGGTGTGCAACCTTGTCCTATGGGCTCATTGCCCAATAATCTTCATTCTACTTTGTTCCTAACACATGATAAAAAATCTTCTTGAATTCTCTAAAGATGGCTCTCCATTTGTCTTTGTAGGCAGGGTTGTTTTTCATGTGTTGAGAATTACCAACATTCATGATGATCACAAAGACCTTTTTCCATTTTGTTATAACTATTTCAAATTGGTCCCATGGGTTGACCTTGTATAATATTGTGATATGTTCATCCCACTTTGTTTTGATGAGTGTTGATACTTTATCATGCTCCCAATTTGCTTGTCATGGTTTCCTTGAATGCATTTCAAAGGACATATTTGAACCTGCTTTCTTTTTTCTTTTGTTTTTCTTGTTTTTTATGGATATCCTTTGTCATAATTATTGAAAGGCAAATCTACACAAAGATACAAATTTTAGATTTTTTAACACATTTTCTTGTGTTTTTTTCTATGAATTAGGAAAATAGGCATTCAAAACATGCAACAATGCAATTGAGTCTTCGGATTCTTACCTCCTTCATTGGCTTGGTTGCTACAATTGTCCATGGCAATGCTGAAGCTTTTGTTTGAGAGCTATTTGTTTCATGCAACCGTAATTTGGTGCCAAAACACTAGTTCGTCAGTATAGAATTTTGCAAAGATGGCAATGATGTTGGAGTGTTGTAGAGGGCTTTTGATGACATAATTGAATGTTGCAAGAGAGCTATCATTCTTGTGTTGTGTTCTTTGAAGAAAGTGGAGGCATGGGGGCAAGCAATGGCAAGGAAAAGATGGTGTAGTTTTAATTAACATTGAGTTAATCGCCCATTTTTGTGCCACATACATAACATTATATTTTTCATTGTAAATCTAAGTTTTAGGGAGATTTGATGGTAACAAACATTTCTCTTAACTTTGAGATAACATTCCATGCCACATGGGATACCACTTCAACATTTGTGTTACATAACAGTTTAGGTGTGAATAGTCATCTAGAATTGTAGCTCTTAACACCCATTTAACACCAACTTACCTCCAGGTGTGAATGATGCTTAATTACGAGTTAGTCACCTGATTTTTTGACCTATGCACTTATATAGAGGACCTACTTGTGACAGAATGGGTTACTAAGGTGAAACCAGATATTAACTCAGTTGAAGTTTATCCACAACCCTCTTCTTCCATATCTTGAGTTAAAGGTTCCTGAGTGAGTTATAATGGATGTCCAGTGGATGGTACACTGGTGGGTGCTGGTTCACCCTGCCACAAATTTCTACCCTTGTAAACCAGCCGGAAACTACAGTTCCCTAGCATTTCTCACTACTCTTTTGTCATCAACAGCAGCTGCTTCACTCTCAGTGCAATCGCGCATTCTCTCTTGCCGCACCAGCCTTCCTCCTCCTCCTCCTCCTCCTCCTCCTCACGTGCTGCGCCACCACCTGGACTCATCTTTGTAATCCAATTTGCGAGGTACAAACCCCCCTGCTCTCTACCATCATCATCGCTTACAAAAATGCAGAAACATAAAATAAATTTTAAATACACAATTGCAAAGCTACTTGCTTTAGGTTTCATCTAAGGTCGAGGTTGATTTTGTAATTGTAGTACAATCTCCTAGAATATGTGTCTTTCTTCTTCTTTGTGGCTTCGAGATTAATTCGTAAAACAATTGTATAGTTTATTATTATTATTTTAAATGTGTTGTGCAAGGAATTTATGGAGTTCAAAGCCCAAGGGTGTTGTTGTCAGTACGATGTATGTCGGACAGAGAAGATGCATTTGAAGACTTGGCTTTGCTGTTTCGGATTTCATTTCTCATGACCTTTTTTGTGTGCACTGCGGCGCAGGGTTGTTAGCTGTTCACTATGAGAGGTCACTCGTTGATATATGTAGTTGTATTGCTGGGGGTTCTTGCTGCGAGCCTGCCGTTGTTTGTTGTTCCTGTATCTGGCCACCGGTTATCTGAGCTTTTTAGGTCACGGACACCAGCAGCAACTGAATTGACGGCAGCCAGAAAGTCTCCCCGCTTTTCAGCTCGCTATGCTAAGCATGTGCATCGCGGCCGCGAGAGTGCACATGCCCTGCAATCCTCTCTTTGGGAGGAAACCAAAGCTCAGGCCATACAGGATGGTCAGTTTCGGAAGAAGGTTAGTTTATTCTTGACCTTCTCAGGAAGACAAAAAGAAATCCTCTCTAAAAAGAGAAGGACCTACCTTTGGTGTGAGGTAGAGGCTCTGTGATGTTGACAAATCTTCAAACCCTAATGCATCAGCCCTTTATGGTAGTCCTGATCTCAGGAAAAGGTGTATGGACAAGAAATGGCAGCCGAGACTTGAAATTTTTTAGGAGTCCGATGACAGTGCTTTTTGAGGAGAGCACACTTGCTTGTTGGCTGCTTCCTTGCACCACCATGCTGCTTAGTTCTGCCATGTTTTGAGCAGCAAAGGGTTTCAGCTTATTGTGTTTGCCATGTGTGTCTCCTGGCAGGAAGTTGTTGGTAAAGCCTCCAATTCTCGGGTGTTCTATGTGACAGACAACAATGCAGATCCCACAGGTTATTATGACAGCACCAGAGCATTGCAAGCAACCATCAATCAGGCCTTCAATGTCCCAACTCATCGTGAGCTTCTTCCTGGCATACCTGATCTTGGAGGGGTAGAGATTCACCTAGAAGGAGGTGACTACCTTATCAGCTCCCCTCTTCAATTCCCCAGCAAAGGTGGGGGCAACCTAGTGGTACTGTTCCTCACCAATTATCATTACGCCCAAATTTCTGTTATTCTTCATGTTGCCACTGGCTTCATATGATGTCCTGGCTCTTTTTTGCACATGTCTAGGATAACAATTGTACCCTGGGTCCTTGACAGACCACTAGACATGGGTCCTATTATCTATACATGTGATGCCCAGTGTGTCTGAGGTGCAAATATGTATTAAGGTGTAGTGTGTTTCCTCATGGAGTTGTTGCATTTCTGGACCTGGTTTAATGCAGATTCATGGTGGCTCAATACGGGCTTCAGATAGATTTCCAAAAGATGGGTATCTGATTGAATTGTGGACCGCCTACTCTCAAAGTTTGAGAGCAAATAAGACAAAAGCATCACTGCGTGATCGTACAGGTCACACATTGACTGCATCCAATGAGTACTTGGCATTTGAGAAAATCACCATCAGGGACCTCCTACTGGATGCAAACTTCCGAGGTGGAGGCATTCTGGTAGTTGACTCCATACGTGTCATGGTAGAGAATGTATATGTAACGCACTTCTATACAGATGGTATCCTTGTGGAAGGTGGCCATGAGACATATATTCATGATTCTTTCTTTGGACAGTACATCACATCAGGTGGGGACCCTCGGGAGTCGAGTTTTTCAGGCATTGGAATCAATCTCATCAGCAACGACAACCTGGTTTCAGATGTAGTAATTTTCTCAGCAGCATATGGAATTTCTATCAGTGGTCAGGCAAATCTGATCACAGGGGTACATGCATATAACAAGGCAACAGCTTTTGGGGGTGTTGGGATCTACCTTCAGTTACCAGGTTATACCCAGACACGTATCCTTGGATGTTACTTGGATTTCACAGGGATCATTGCTGAGGACCCTTTGGAGCTTGAAATAGCAGACAGTTTCTTTCTGGGAGATGGCAACATTTTACTGCGATCAACAAAGAAAAGTCACTCCATTTATTTTCTGACCATCACAGGCAACATGTTTGCGGGTAGCTCAAAAGGCACCCCTACTGTGGAGCTTGATGAAAGTGCTGGTCGGTTCACTTCAGTTTATGATACTGTTATAGATCAGAACACTGCATATGGGATGGTTTTAAAGTCAACTGTGGCTCGTGCCACCCTGTCCAGAACTAATTCATGGACATGGAAGCTGGATCTGTCAGAAAGGCTGTTGTTTAGAGATTTCATTCAGAATGCACAGTACTCAATGTATGTTCCAGGGAAAGATTTCCCAAGACATGTATTGAGAAGTGTGAAGGACAATACAGTGATTGTGGATACAGATGCACGGGTAACAGGCACCGTCTCTGTGCTTGTTGATCAGAGCAGTGACTCTCTTTCACTGAGTAATAGTGGCCACAGGGCGTACTTCTCCACTCCTGATTCCATCATGGAAGTTGCTTAGTTTGTTGATGACAGATGGGTGCAACTGCAAAACTCTTTGAAGCTATGTAGCAAGGCCAAGTATATACTACCAGTGACAATGGCTACAAGAGCAGTAGGAATGCCATGGTTGTGAGCAGGCTATGCTTTTGACATCAACAAAACCTGCAAAAATCCCTTGACAGTTGTGACACCCAGTTTTGAGCTCACATGTTCAAAGCTTATTTCTGTAAGTTCACTTCTTATATATAGCCTGTAATTGCCTGTAATCAGAAGCCAAATGTGTGTGTTTTCTCATTGTTGGATGTAGCACTCTTTGTGAAATGGTGGTGTGGGTTCTAGGTCCTAGTAGACACTTGGCTTCACCCTCAAGGTGCCAAATTTCCTGGGTTGGCCCCACAAGAACATTGTTCCCCTAGCCAGCCTGGTGTCTTTGTTGGGGAGGGGGAGGAGGCTTTGGATGAACCAGCACCTATACTGGTGCCATCTTAAGGAAACCCCATATACTTCTGAATATTATAACTGTCCCATTGTAAGACTAAATCAGGGTCTTGGAGTCCAAATTGGAGTGGAAGTTTAACAATTTCTGGTTTAAATATAGCCTCTGGAGGTGCCCAGTATCTGACCCTGCTAAAATATATCTCACATCCAAGTGTTAGTTACTTCTTTCCAACCCCACCCATAGATCAAAAACGAGACTGCAAATAGGTGTGAGACTACTAATTGCAACCTACTTGGACCAACCAAACAATCTAGCTAATCAGAAACAGGGATCAGTCAAAGAATGCCATTTGATTGTATTTATTAACTCTTCCAACGCTCCGACAGGCAGGGGCTTTGAAAGCTGTGCATTTTCCCACTCTCGGACCAGTCTTCCAATGGATTCATGGATACAACTACTGCACCTCATCTAAGATTTTCAGTGCAGGGTCACATACTGAGCACCCCTGGAGATGCTCTAAGAGGGCTCACTCAAGAAAAGGAAGGTATGAGTATATGTGCTGGTTCACCCTGGCTGGGGAAGATGCCCCTTCCTGAAAAGAACAAAATGCTGCCTTCTCCATATTTGAAAAAGAGCATTTCATCCTCCTTCCCCATTTTTTGCTTCTCATTGTGGTGTTCTATTGGCTCTGCACATAGGGACTGACATCTTCGCTTGAACTTGGAACCATTGTGTGGGTGACAGCTGGAGACCTTGCTGTATTCTTTGGGTGGAGGTTTAATTTTTTTAATCAAATTCATTTTGGAGTCAAATTACCTAACCATGCTAAAATTTTAATCATGATTTTGTTTGAACCTGCCATAAAAAAGGATAGAGCCATTATGCAATGAGATGCTTGTTGCAATAACGTATGGTCAGTTGGCATCATCTTCACCCTCTGCCATAGTGGAATTGGGTTCCACCCTTGAATTTGCCATAGTGGAAGCGAGCTCCTTGCTATCCCTGAAAGTATTTTGGGTTCACTTGCAGGAACAGGTTTGGGTGTGTCCTATTTAGGCACTATTTCAGGGTTTTTCGTAGGTGGGACCAGGCAGCCATCTGCTGGTTGCACTTTTGGTGTTTCACTTGTAAAGTGAACTGGTGTAGTAGAACACATTTCACATGTGAATCAGAGGTGGGCAAAATCAGTAGAACTCATTACATATATGGCCAGGCCGCCACTTTGTCCTTGAGAAAAAAGTGAATACTGCAAGAACCATCCATGGGCTACCACCACCAGGTTCTTTTATATTCTCTGCATCAGTTAGAGCGTTTCTGCAATAGTATGTTAATCCCATTACTTAGCTTCTTCATTGACAATAAGGTTTGCAGCATCATGATGACAAGATTATCCAAGGAAAAGAAAGAAGTGTGTTGCACTGTGGCCTTGCCATTTACATTAAAAAGTATCTGAAGGCACAAGAAGAATTATGGAAATTCAAATATTTCACCTTGCAAAAATATAATCTTCAAAAAATCCTCTAAAAGAAACCATAATCCTTCAAGATATCATAACTCTAAACTAATCTCAAGTTTCAACACAAGCCAAAAACATCATCTTTCAAAAATCCTCATATAAAAATAAACCTACTACACAGGGGCCAAAATTTCTTAAGCTACTATACTCTATAATGAATCTAAACACAATATCCTTGCCTAGGTACGCAAGGCCAAAAAGAAGTGCAGTTTGCAACAATCTACCAACTGGGCTCCGTTTTTGGCAGCTTCATTTGTTGCAGGTCCAGCTCACTACAAGCAACAGGATCAGCAATGAGCAGCTTTTAAACAGAGAATTCCTTAAAGACCAAGATCAAGGAGTAGGATTGTACATTGTACCTCTATTTCAAGGAACAGAATTATGCACATGACCCCAAAAAACACGGCCCCAGTGAAGGGCGCGATTCTGAACATGAACCATGTGGCCAGAGTGAACAAGCACCCACCAGTACAGCAATCCGGATGGATGGTGCACTGATGGATTTCACTTTTTCATCCCCACGTTAACCAGGCTGGTTAGCACAGGTTGATTTTTTTTCTCTTGCTCAACCATGACCCACTTTTTTTTTTTTGGTTTGAACTTCTTTTCCTCCCACCCCTACCCTACTGTATTTTTTTTTCTTCTTTTGAATTTTTTTCCACCACCCCCCACCTAGTCTCACATACTTACTTTTGAATCCCAACCCCCCCTCCCCCCACCCACTTAGTAGATTAAAGGAAGTACTTATTAAACCTCACCTACATGGTTGCACCTACCAAATATCAAGATGTTATTCACATGTGATTTGAGAAATACATTTTGTGTGTATCATTGTTTCTTCACACATGACAATTAGATGGTTGCATATAAAAAATTATCGCTTGGTCCTATCATTTAAAAAATTATAGCCAATTATTAATTATCTTTTTTTGAAAAATTAAATATTTATTGATGCACTTATCAATTTTATTATAATAAATATTTTTTAAATTTGAAAGTTGTTGTGCATGTCTACACATGACAAAGGTGGAAAAAAAAAAAATCAAAACACATGGACAAGAGGTTATCACATTTTTGAATCAAGGGTTATTGTAAGGTAATTTTTAATGTATAAAAAATAACTAGTACACTACTTTCACACATTGTGTGAACAATAAATTCCATGCATGACCATTTCCATATATGATAAGTGGATGATTGAATATGTATCAAAATTTGACACCTAGTTTATGTTATTTGCCATGCGTTCTTCATACATTAAAGATTTGTTTATCCTTGAAGGATTTTTTCAATTGAAAGTTGTCGTGGATGTCTAAACATAACAAGGGCATGAATTTTTTTTCAAAATACATGGACAAGAGGTTGTCATGTTTCTAGTTCTATTGCTATTGTAAGGTAATTGTTAATTATTGACCAATACATTATTCATAGATTGTATAATCAATTGTTATTTGTCATTTTTTTTTTATACATGAAGGATTTTTTAATGCTCTAAAAAAAAATTAGTTCAAAGTTGACATGCATATGCATTTAGACATAGCAAGGCAAAAAAATTCAAAATACATTGATAAATGGTTACCACATTTTCAAGTTTATGGGCATGAGATAAAATGTTAAGTTAATTCAAAAAACACCAATATGCTACCAATACATGGTGTGAAAAACAGATTACATAGTACATTCAATGTATGACCACTATTCCACATTTGATAGAGAGATGGCTACATATGAAAAACTAACAACTAGTCTATGTTTCCCATCATTTATTATTATTATAGCTAGTTGATGTTTGGGTCCACTAACGGTTGGGGTACCATTGTTTGGACACATGACTCAAGAACTTTGTTTTTGCTATCTTCCAAATATAAAATCTACATGGAATAATCTTAAGTGAAAAATATTGGATAATTCAAATTATGTTAATTTTCATGGTGGTGGTGAATTTTCAAATGCGTATGTAATTTTGCATCAATATTTTGGTAAAAAATTAAATATGTAAAAAATGAGTACATAAGTTTTTATAAACAACTTGACATGTTTTCTTGCATGATTATTTCTTGCACATGTTGTTAACGCTTGGGGCCACAAATTCTAAGCTTAGTGATAAAAAAATCAACCAAATGACAAAAAAGGAGTCATTTTCCTTGCGACCCTTTTGGAATGGATTCTATAACCTTAAATTTTTTTTATCATATACTATGTAATCAAATACATTATATGAATGTTGTTAGACATAGATGTATGCATTATTTGATGCATTCCTTTTAATTCCTTTAAAATGAAAATTATAATTAAGACAAAGATTCAAATTATTTAAAAGGAATCAAAAGTACATCTATATTCTATCTAATCTATTATTGGATATTTTAATTTGATTAACATGACATCATTAAGTTTAGTTATAGTCATACACCAATACATTATAATCATGAAGTAACAAATGTAATAAAAATCCAAAATAATCCTTTATAATCTTTTTTTTTGTTATATTGTCCTTTCTAGTACCTTAACCATGAATGCGCCCATTTGCCACTTGCATTTTGTGATCTACTATGAATATTTTGTTTTGTTTTTGGTAAGGATCTATGTTGTGGATTTGGGTTACATTTTTCAAATAAAATGCAAATGAAATTACATGAACTTCCTCTTCACATGTAGGTGCAAATGAAGTTACACAAACTTCCTCTTCACATGTTGTTCTTGCATTATCCAAAGGTGTTTTGGAACATGCTTCTAATGTTTTTACAAGCATTTCATATGTCATTGCAACAAATTTTTGTGTAAGTGAAAATGATTTCCACTTTTTAGCTTGCAAATGTAACTTTTATGTTGATTACCATATTGAATATAAATTTCACAAAATTAATATATTTTACAATGGGTTATTGCATTTGTATCCCATTTGTATGAACACAACATCAAGTTGAATTCATTCCATTGTAGGAACATTTAGTTCAAATTGCACCAAATTGGCCATGTGAACATGAAAACGAGCAAACCCATTCTTGAATGATACCATCAAGAATGTTAAACCTTCAATTTATTATGCCCATCGAACTTTTTAAAAATGTAATAGACATTTGAATACAAAATTTCATTAAACAAAGTGTCAATACATTTATTAGGTTGTTTGTATTAATATTTGAAAGCTTAATGATATCAATAAATAAATAAAATTGATGTTCCTAATCATTGCATTTAAAAAAGGTTTCAAGAATGTAATGGTGTTTTTTTCCTTTGGACTTTTTGGTTAGGAACACAAGTTTGAAACATGTTTTGGGATTTTTCTTGAGAAATAAATTTCTAATGTACTTTTGATGGTGTTCTATTTAGTTTTTTATTAGGTACTTAATTGAATATTTATAATTAAATTATGAATTTCCAAAATAAAAATGTGTGATTCATGGAAAGGCCATGAAATTTATGAATACAAATTTGTTGCAATTTTCACCTTTTTGATCCCAATAAAACTAAAGGCCATATACTTTGGGATGTAATGGATAAACATGGAATATATATATAATTGTGAAAAAAATTAAAGAAAAGAACCCGTGAAATTTATTTGGCCAATTTTAGTTCCTAGATGATTCCTTGAGGTGGTTTCCAGTAATATTGCCCAATGATGGGTTTGCTCATACCTCCTTTGGGAAATCATCATTCAAAACTTTGGGGTTCAACAAAGCCCTCACCTTATTAAGGTTGTCTTCATCCTTGCAATTCAATGTGTGATTTCATAGCTAGTGAAAAAGGTTGAGATGGTGGACATTACAAATTTTCTGCAAAAAGATGTATCATCCAACTTGATAATGAATTGCAATGTACATGTGGGTAAATAATGCTTCCAAGATTTTAAGGTTCAAATTTCAACTTCCATTAACATTATTGCTTGAAGATTTCTGTGTGTATTATGCAAATACAAATGTGATGTTCACCATCTTCTAAACCGATTATGTTATTTTGTAAACATGTGACAAGTTTTCAGCTTTGTAGTGTGATTTATGGGTAGGTAGCACTAAGTTGGAACATGATTGTCCATAGGTATAAATGTCAAATATGGTCCCAATGATTTCACAAATGTTATCACTTAGATATTACACAAAACCTTTATGTGCATCCAAAAAAATTGGACATCAATACCAAAACAATACCATAAAGGCAAAGGAGAATCTAGGAAGAAATGGAATGCCTCTATAAAAAAGCGATGTAAAGTTGAGTTCAACATTTCAATATTATATTTGTTCAAACATGTGAACCTATTGGTGAGAACCCGGGTTCCCAAACGGGACCCGGGTTTCTCAAAAGATCTATATCTCCGCAACTAGTCATCAGAACCATCTCGTAATAGGCTCAATCATCTTTTCTTATTCAATGAAGTCATTTCGCGATCGGTCCAATTTGTATTTTCATTGTTTACGCCTTCCAGAAAAACGATAGGAGCGATGATTGTCCAGGCACAGTGCCGGAGGCATTCTTCCGTGGGCGTCCGACCTTTGGCTTCTCCACCCCAACTGCCTTCTTAGAAGGCGCTACGCGTGCACTCTTGCTCCTAGATCACGTGGCTGCCACGTCCTCATCTTCCGAAGAATCGGACAAACCCTCAGGAACAGAAGGGTAGTAGGAAAGTACTTCGAAAGGGATAGAAAATTACTTCTTGGACAACGATTTGAACTTCTTGTTGGTCAGCTGCTCCTTATGCTCCACACGAGGGAACTTGACCATGTCAACCGACATGACGTCATCAATGGATTTGACGCCACTTCCAAACAAATCGAAAAGAATCTCTTGACGAACATAATCAATATTCTTGGGAAGAAACATCGAAAACTGGATGGCCTCGTTGTCGGGCGTACTTACGAGATGGCGCATGCTGACAATGCCTTGGTTGATCTCAAAAAAGTAGTTGCCAGTGTAGTTCAGTGGCATAGTCTTGAAGTACTTCTTCATAAGAGAGGTCCAATCACCAAAGAAGGGTCGATGCGATGACTAATGATCCAAGAATTCGGCAGAGACAGACTTAATGGCGTTGAGCTCAGATATAATCGCGCTCGGGGTGTAGAGGTTTTGGGCACGCATCTTGTTTTGACACCAGGCAACGACACAATCGGCTTGGTTATGAGAATAGCCAGGGATAAGAAAAAGAAGAGCGACCTTGTCATAAAACATGAAAGATAACAACGCATAGAACATGAAGACCACCTTCGACTTATTTTGACCAACGCAGTTGTCGAGGATCAGCAGGAGCATCTTAGGCGAACGGTCGACATGTTCTTGACGAAGTCGAAGATGAAAGAATAAATAAAGACTGCACAGGGCGTCAGCGCCTTTGCCCTGACCACGCTCATTGTAGATCAGAACATTATTGCGATTGGCGATGATGTCGAAGATGATGAAGTTCTGCATCATGAGATTGGAGTTGAAGTAGTCAGCAGAAGGACGTTGATGGCCATAGAAAGGAAGCGGGAAACTGCCGCCGAAATCTTCAATCTGAATCTGGATCTCAAGGAAGGCGTCGTCGATAGGATCAGGAGGCGCATCATCAATGGTATCGGGAATAATCGCATTCAGGACAGGTTGTTGGGGTGCATTAGTTGCAATGTACTGCTTAACGAACCCCGACATGAACCGATGCTGATCAATAGCAGCCTAAAGGTGCATCCCCTTCTCCAGAACCAGATGTTCCCACGCTTCAGGTGAGAGATCGTCACGAGCGAGTTGAATATCAATGCGAACACAAGAATCACAAACATCTTCTACTGTCCTCGTCAGGCGAACACCAAGTTGGTGCAACTTGACGTACTGGGTCCATTGGGAGAAGCTCATCACTCGCTGTTTGAGAGACACCATTTTCTTTTTGTACCGCTTCCAAAGCTCCGTCCAAGTCAGCTTAGCCTCCACGAAATATTGGCGATGTCGTCGATGCGAACAAGGAAATCCATCCTCCAGCTCCCACGTCTTGCAGTCCTCAATGAATGTAGTTAGATCGTCTGATGATAGAGCGTCATGTGGAATTTTCATAGGACGACGAATATGGCTTCCATCCCACGTCCCGTCCTTATGAATCTTTTTCAATCATGACACACAAGAACCACCAACACCAAGGAGGGCCTTAATCTCTCAATTTGAATAACTTTGCGCCATCAATCCCAGAATGACTCCTTCGCCTTGCTCCCATTCCGCCTCGCCGTACCCCGTCTTCATCGCGTTCCATGTCTCTTTCAATGCGTTGAGACTCTCTTCTCCCATCTTCTTCACCACTCTTTCCAATGCGTTCGTCTTCCGATCCGTCTTCTTCTTGTTGATTTGTTGCACGCACTGATACGATCCAATGATGTCGCCATGTTTGCGTTTTTGGAGTAAGGATTCACCGGCAGTCAAACTCGAGGTTGTTGTATCAAACAACGTGGGTGGCTTCTCGACTAATGACGAAAATGTGAGTAGTTGATCACACCATCAGCCAATTATATTACAGTTCTCCCAAATCTCAAGATAATCTAAGATTGCTGCCATGGCTGAATGTTGCCTTTGTTCTTCTCAATCGAGCTCATGTCATTATTGTCAAATCCCTAACGATGTATTTTCATTTTCAATTCAATCAAACATTCCTCCTGGCTCCACTTAGACATTGCTTCTATTGCTCCAGCGAGGTCTGGAGCTCCTGCTAGGCCAGTAAAAGCCTCGTACGGCATCGGCCACGGGGCTCGGGCGCTATTTTAGGTACCCTCCCAAAAAAAAATTTAATTGTCTTCTGACGTTGAGTTTTTTGCGGGACCCCGGGTTCCCGCCAATAGGTTCATGTATTAAAATTGTGTCTCATTTTATGAAACCATGTCAATGAAGATGGTTTACACGAGGACTTGAAGATGGGTGATAGATTTACATTTATTGTTCAAAAAAATTCCTTAAAAATTCGAACCTCATAAGGTTTAGTGGATAATATGGAAGTCCTCATTTAAAGCCTATATATGCTTTCTTGGAATCTACAGATTGATTTTACATTGTTGTGTTTTTTTGCCTAGTTGGATGTGTGGATTTTTTGTTGTTGTTTTTTTTTGTTGAGAAATATCTATAATATAACAAGTCCAAATTCATTTGAATGATGGGCTTGAAAGATATTGTCAAAAGGAGTTTTTTTAAGAAATGTTTATTTGAAGCTAACCAAATTATACAATTTTAACAAATTAAGGTTAAAATGTTGAATTTTGCGTTAAACTTGTATGTTCAACAAAACATGAAATTAGTATGTAGTCATCATTTTTCTCAAAAAAATTCATTATAATGGAATATTTCCCTAGAAATCAACTTTTATTTTCTTTGTTTTTAATCTAATATCTTTTTGGCCAAACATTCCAAGATATATCATGCATTATCATTTCAATGTCCTAAAATTGGGCATGTGAAGCATTAAAGGTTAGCGTTGTGGCAACATCCATGCATTCTTCATGACACAACATGTTTGTCTAAACATATATGCAAACCAAATATGTCACATCATGATCAGTCAACCTAGGTCAACCTAATCAAAGCCCATATTAGGTTGATTAAGGCAAGCATAAAGGTTTTTGAAGGACCCATTTTGGTCGCCATGTTACACCCTATGGCAACCAAAATGGCTTTTGATCATCATAGTTAAGAGTTTTCAGTCACCACAAAATTTTCCATACCTAGAGTTTTGGTTGCCAACATTTTTTATTGTCACAATTTTTTTCATCACTAAAGTTCTGATCATTATCATTTTTAGCTACCACCTTTTTTGACTGCCACAAATTTATTTTTCACCAACATTATCAATAGCCACCTTCTTTGGCTGCCACAATTTTTTCTATGGCCAAAATTTCAGTTGCCAATATGTTCTGTCACCAAAGTTTCGATTGCCACATACATGTTTCAGTTGCTAGCATTTTCAATCATTGCACAATGACCAACAACCAAACTTTGGTGATGGACAACAAGGGGTTTACGAGTTTTCATCATGTGTTTTTTTGTTGGCCAAATTTATTTATTTAGTCCAAAAGTTCGGAGATGTTTTTTTGGTTGGGAATTTTTTTTTTTGAAGTGGAACTCAATCAATTTTCCAACATTTTTGCTACATTGTGACTTTAGTGAAACTATTGACACCAAAAAAATGAAAATCTTGGGGACATGAAATGATGGGATGCATGTAATTTATTTATATGCCTTTGTCATGTGCAAAATCAAGAATCACAATATAAATAAAAAGTCCAATATCACACAAATTTCAAATACAATCACACATTACATCATGATTCCTTGATAAAACTTGATTTTATTAAATCAACAAGTTCACAACATGTCATTTTTGACAATTCATACAAATTACACCAAATTTCATATGAACCAACTATAAACAATCTATGGTTTGCCTTTGGTCACATTCTTCATGTGGAGTTCAATTGTATGAAGGCCATCAATGTGCACACAACATGATGAACAATTTGTCATGCTTTTGGATTTGTTTCATAAATGTCATGGATCACATTGCCAAATGACATCTTGGTTGAATTATCCATGAAATATTTTACATCCCAATCTCCCCCCCATATCACATTGTAAGCTTGCCCACCAAATATGCTTTAAACCTCAAAGTTGTTTGGTGTTGTTTGGTCATCCAATGAAGGGAATTTGGAATTCATGGTTTGTCATGAATAAAAAATAATTATGGAGCCGCCCATCAACACACTTTCCTCTTGTTGATGATATTTTGATCCTTAGCAAACACATACAAACATAGAGTCACCTTTTGCATGCGCCTAGTTTCACCCCAATCACACAAGCCAATGTACACAACATTTGATTTGTTTGTAGGAAAATGCAACATGATGTTGTTCTTTGACAAGTCATTGTGCAAAATTCCATAATGGTGTATTGCATTCATAATGTTCATGATTGCCCATGCTAGCTTCACACAATTTTTCCTAAAGGTGACAAGTTGTGTTCACCCTTCCATATCTAGCCCTCTTTGCCGCAATAACATTTAGTTGCTTAAAATGGGTAGGTACTTTGTGTTGTAATCCAACATTTTTCAAAACATGTTCCCATTCCACCACAATGTGTAAGCCTCCAAGGTGTTTAAATGGATGGCCAAAAACTTGATGACACCTATATCTTTACATAGGCAAGCTATAGCTTTTATTAATGTTGTTTGCGCACTTTTTGTTTTTTGTTTGTTTTGAGGGTCTTCCACACCAATTCAATGGTGTTTGAAATGTAATCAAACCTTTCAATTTGCACTTTGCACACCACATCACAACCACCCTAATTATCCCCACTTGACAAAGGTTGCACTTTTGTTGTGCTTGGAATCCATAAAATGTTTTGGCTTCAAGTTTGGGAAAGAAGCTTGGAGCCTTTTCTCCCATCCAAGGTGGCAACCACACCTTCTTTTCCAAAAACATTTTATTGAATTTAACCCACCATGCCAACTTATCCCATAAATCCATCACCTCCATGATTCAATGTGCCTTGTCCTTTTGTGGATAAAAGATTGCAAACCATTGCGTAAAATTGCATGAAAAATATGAGACCTTGCAATCAAGTCATTCCAAAAACCTCATTGAATTCAAAAACTTGTGTATTCCAAGAACCATTTCATTCCACCAATTTTTTTCCCATGACATGTTTGTACTTGGCCATGTCAAATGCTTGTTTGTTCACAAAAGTAGTGTCAAGGTAAGGCATTGAATGCTCCTTGAAAAAATCCAAAACAATTATTTAGAATTGTTGTATGGTGATTTGTTTGGGGTCATTGTTTACCACTTTCAAGATTGAATTGATGTCACCTTTGGACATTTTTTATGCCTTTTGTTTGCATGTTGGGTGATGGGCCACTAGAAGGCCTTGTAGGCAAACCACCAAATGCCAAAGAAAAGAGGATTGGGGGCTAGGGTTAAATTGTCCCCCCAATGGTTTGTTGGATGAAATTGCTAAAATTTTAAATTCCCAAAAAATTCAAAGAAATTCCAAGCATTAATTGTCATGAACAATTGAAGTCTTGAAAAGGGTGTTCTAAATTATTACACAAAAGCCCAAAAAAACCCTATTGTGTATCCAAGTTTTGGCTGCTTCATTTCACACAAGGTTGAAAGGAATGGTTGTAAATGTGCAACCAAAAACACAAAACCCAAATGGGAAAAGAGGAGGCTGAAAATGAATCCAAATTTTTGTTTTTAAGAATTCATATACTCTCAAGCTTAAATCAAAACTTTAGTCGCCATCAAATGGGCATGAATGAAATTCAATTATGATCGGATAGCAATGATCAAATTCAATCGCTAGACCTTAACAATTAACGACTGAATTTGGTCACTATAGTCGAATGGCAACCAAAACTTGATAATTTAAGTTTAGTCGTTAGAAGGACATGTTTTTTTTTCCTCCCCTTTTCATTTTCTTCCTTTTTATTTTCCTATTTAAAAAAAATAATCCTTTATTTTCCATCTCCTTTTTTCTTCACGCCTTCCTTTTTTTTTCTTTTTTTTGATCAACCTTTCTTTCCTTGTCTATTTTTTTTCTCCTTAGTTTATTC
>Ga0209208_10004046_pt1 | contig 20907 bp, 19 predicted proteins | sample S1TSphfallax_3_FD_187694 | JGI IMG/M metagenome (GOLD analysis project Ga0209208, IMG submission 187694) | Host-associated microbial communities from peat moss isolated from Minnesota, USA - S1T2_Fd - Sphagnum fallax MG (SPAdes) (version 2) | ecosystem: Host-associated > Plants > Peat moss >...
TATTGCTTTTAAACTATTAAAGTGCAGTCAACCTACAAGAGTGGTCTGCTTTTTGAACCACTCCAAAAAAACAAAACCCTCTTATGGGGAGAATCTCAACTCCTGAATTTCATGTGAAATCCTCATGAGTACATGGACAGACTACACACATGAAAACTTTATCAATATCTCAATTTGTCACCCACACTTGAGTGTTTATGACAATTTGTCACGAGATGTGTTTTATATATAACTGAGTTATTCTCAAAGATCATGGATCAGAATTACAAGCTCAGAGATCACTCAACCTGAAGAGCATATGCCCCAGTGATTTTCTCCCACTTCACTTCCTTCACAAACCAACAATGAATTTGCACACTACAGAACATTAAGACACTGCCAATGTGGTGCACAAATTTATTTTTTGATGCTAAAACTTCAAAGATCAAGCCTGATATATATCCTCTTCCCTCCCCTTTGCTTTGTCATAGGTACTAGTTCCTTTTTCTTTTTTGCATCGGTGTACACCGTATATGTGTGTAGGTGTAATAGAGCTATTTGCCTTAGCTTTGCTGTGCTTTTTGTTTCTTCTTCAAGGATTTTTTGCATGATTGTGATGGCTTTTTAAATTTTGAATTGGGTTGGTAAATGTTAGGTCAGCTCTTTGTGAAATGAATGTTGCTGTGTCATGTGTACTAGATGGAAGTGGGACCTTAAGTACTTGAATATTGTAGTACAAGTGTAGCTTCAGCACACATCTGCCAAATAATCAATAGAGTAAAATATCCCTCAATATTTCAAAAGATCATTCATTTTCCTTCACAAAAATAATTTCTTTGAGAAAAGTATTTTTTGAAAATTCCAGCATTTCCAAAAAAACAATAGAATTTGCGCCGAACTGCCAAGGTATTATGGTATTGGTGCAAATGGGAGGCAGGGACTTGACCTCTTTTTCTAGACCTCCCTCCTCTGTGCAGCTGTTCATTGATTTGTACCTTAAATCAGGGGCTGTTCAGGGATCAGAATCGCCTGGTAAGCGGGGCAAATGAGAAAGCAAAAGAATCAGTCAGTGACGACTTGAAATACTAAATGAATTCTACTGGTTTAGGGGATTTGTCTACACAGTAACTGGTGTGTAGAATTGCTAGGAGACAAGCCAATATGACAAATACATTCACTTAAGAATAGCACTTTGAATCTTGTGAAGTTGGTGTTGTTGTGGCAATAAAGATATTCAATGTGGGTACTTATTATTACATGAAATTAAATAAATTAGTACATCACGTTTTATTGACTATTCTTAGCTCTTTGTAAAAGGTTTTGTTTTCAAGTGTCACTAGCCCTTTGAAGTTTGAACCTACTTGAATACTAAAAGAAATCCCTTTGGATTACCACAATTATTTTGATGATCCTTTTGCAATGCTCCCAGCTAGACAAAGAGATTCCGAAAGTCAAGGCGTAAGGGCTAAAGCCACCTGAATTGAAGCTCTATCTGAAAAAAGTCTCAAGTCTTCTACTAATGCACCCTGTGCCACAACATGCTGACCAGATCTCTTGCAAGTATTACATATTCTCAGAAATACCCACTATGAGGAATCTTATGACCAATATCCGAATGTATCCACCCTAATGCAAGAACTTGACTGATTTTCCTACTTCCCATAGTGCAGATTTAATACACCCAACACTACAAGCTCAGACTTTCCTTGATTGTTCATCATTTCCCAGCCTAATCCTTTTATTCATGAGGAGTACAACACTAAGACTTATCAAGTTTCAGAACATAGCGGAAGTAGAGAACTTGAAAAACTTGACATAAGGCCTAATGCCCATCTCCTATAACAAAATTCTAGGAACCACACTTCTTTGCAAACTACTTAGTTGGATGCACATAGTGCTTCTAGCTCTTGTCTACCTTCATATCCTTCACATTGTGCATTAAGGTCCACAAACTCTCCAACAATTCTTACTATAACCTCCATCAATGCATCTTCATTGCCAAGTCCTCAATGGCATTCCAAGAACAATAAAAACCTACAACATACAATTCACACAACAAAACAATTTACATGATAAACATCGCTTATTGTCACCAAATTTGCTCATAGCTACTACAATCATCTTCAAGAAGAAAACACCCTCTACTTGTCCCCTTCTTCCTTTCAATAGAAAGTAGATAACAACAACTTGAACCATAAATCAGACTCATTCACACTTCACCATCCAAATCCAAGTCACCACCAATGCCCTCACTTACATAGCTTAAAAACCTTATTGTCATGTCACTCTAAGTGTCAAGGTTCTTAGGGTATCTAAAATAGAAGTTCAAAATTTTGTTTAAACTAAGTTTGAATCTCCCATTGTCCACCATAATAATACCACTCCATGAGCATGGATACCTATTTCAACAACTTATCAATTTTAATTGGGTGGAATGTAAATGGAATCAAATTTGGTTTTACACCAAACCAAGTTCCAAAATTTTGAAAAGTCTATGGAATTGAAGGTTTTATAATCCAAAATACCATTCTCAAAATTACACCAAAGGTTCTATCAAATTAAAAAAATCAAAATCAAAATGAAGAACCAAACAACAATGGTATTAACCATCTACGTTTTTTGGGTAATTTATCAAACCTAAAAGTCAAATTTGACATTAATTTGAATGTGCCATGTGTCCCTTTTGAAAAAAAGGGCCTATGAGGTAGTAATTGGGTATAATCATATTAACATGTACAATTAAGAATCATAATAGCTTTATTTTTTGAACTTTGGATTGTAAAAATAAAATGAAATTTTTTTTTTCATATAAAATGTTATTGTGAATACATTATGTACATATCATAAAAATTTGGAATCAATCCAATGAGTGAAAAATACATATAAGGACTTTTAAGGCTTTATACCCACTACTTAAAAGTTGCCTAAAAGCAATTTTGACACTAAAAGACAATTTTAAAATATTTATTTATCATATATTTTGGGATTTTTTAAAATATACACCTTAACATAATAATATTAAGAAAAAAATTTAAATTTAAATTTTTTTTAAAGATGTATTAAGAAGATTATAAAAATATTCTTAAAAAAAGTAGTGGTCTAAAGGGGCAAGTGTGGTTCCTAATAGCATGGTTGGACCGAATTGTTTGTTAATGAATAATAATCCGAGATTAACATGTTCACTAATGAATCGTTGATAAAATCAAGGCTATTCATTTACAAATGCATGGTTAGAAACATTCTAGGGCATCAAAGTTGTTGACTAATGAACAACCCTTGGTTCATGTAATGTCCATTGCCCAAAATGTGGGAACGCAATGTGTTCAATGCTTGGAATATGAACTATGGGAACATATGATGAAGTGCCAACTAGGGGCTATTCATCAACAAATGACACAACAAATTTGGACTTATTTTTTCATGAATAGTTAATCAATAAAAAAAAAGGCACTACTGGGTCCATTCACAATAAAAGGAGCCACAAGCGCCAAGGTCAAAGTCCTTACCAAGGACTACATTTTACACATGTCGTACATTGATTAGTTAATTAAATACCAAAACTTTATTATAATTTATGGGACTAAATATCAATATTGTGACCAAACATGACCCATATTATAATATAAATTATTAATTTTTACATGAAGAGCTAGATTATAATCAAATGTACATTTTTCTTTTTAACCATCAAGGACGTTCAAAATCAAAATTAACAACATTCGTTTAAAGGATTTAATACATGTGCATTTAAAAACATAATCACATGTGGCCCTTCTTATGAAATATATTAAAGCCCATAGTAAAATTGAGAACATTTGATGAATGTTTGAATAACAAAAAACATTTTCAAATTTTATAGTCCTTAAAAGAACTATGTCAACAAGTGTTTTGTGTATGACAAAGGACTTTCAAATTTTATAGTCCTTAAAAGAACTATGTCAACAAGTGTTTTGTGTATGACAAAGGACTCTAATAACATAATGAAATGACTCCAAATTTGTAGGATATCAATTTCATGAATAAACTAGCAAAACCCCAAAATATGAACAAATAATTCATTATATATAATTATTGGGAATTTTCCAAAATAATAGAGGTTCAATTTTCATTGCAATTAATAAGTGATTTGGTTGTTTTTATTGTGAATGGACCCTAACATTAAGTTATTTGTTAACGAACAATAATGAAATTGTCACTATGTGGGAATTATTCATCAATGAACAACTATACAAGGGCAACATTTTAAATTAATGTTAATTTAGTTTGTAAACAACTATTATGAAGTTGTTTGTGGGTGAATTTTCATCAAAAGTTCCAAAATTCATAACTTTTTAATGTACAAAATTGGTATGGAATGCCATTTATGTTATTGAATTCTTGAAAAGGTTTACATGTGCAAAAAACTTCAACCTTATTGGAAATAAAAAGTTTTTGAAATTTTTTCACGTGTGCAAGAAAATTTGTGGAATCAGTTTTTGATAAAATTTCAACACCAATTGCTTGTGTTGGTAAATGTAATTACCTATAATCCACAAGTGATGGAACATCATGCCATTAATGAACAAAAAATGTTATATCATCAAAGTTTTTTCATAATAGTTTGTTATAGGGTGAATGGACCAAAAGTGGCACAATTTGTGTCCATAGTTTCATAATTTCTACAGGTCCAACCACTCTATTAAGAGCTACATGTGCCCCCTTATATAACTACTTTATTCTTGGAATCTTTTAGAATCTTTTTATGCGTCTTTCAAAAAAACATTAAATTAAAAAAAAAATCTTAATACTATTATGCTAAGTTGTATATTAAAAAATGTCCAAAAATATGTTATAAAAAATATTTTCAAATTGTGCTTTTAATGTCAAAATTGCTTTAAGTTGCTTTTATGTAACTTTTAAGTAGTGGTTATGATTGATTTTCTTACATGTTAGTATGACTACACCCCTACTATGAATATTTGATGTTTTAAAAATGCAAATTAGTCCATTTGATTTAAGAGGCAAGAACACCTAAACCCTAAACTTATAAAATTTCAAATTATGGCACATGCTCTAATTTAATAAACTAAGGGAAAAGTTAGAAGTAAAAAACATGGGTTTTTTTAAATTTTCTAATTGGTAGATGTTATGTTGGGTAGTAATGTCACTTATCAAAACAACATTTATCGATTTTTCCATTTCAATAAATTATTAATTTTTAAACTATTGGTAATCTTGCAAAATCCTAATAAACTAAAATATTAAATTTGATTGAAACCTTTATTTTAGCATTATAATAATAGGCTTGCAATCATGCTAAGGAAAAAAAATCAACAATTAAAACATGTTTACTATGTAATAAAAGTCCACAACACTTTTTATGGACTATGACAAAACATCTTACATCACTTGAAAAGTTCACCTTGTAATGAAATGATGACATTTTATTTTCAATTTTTTTAGTTTTATTTTTCAAGTGTTATAATTTAATTAAATGAATGCCTTTTCAAATTTTCAATCAAACCTCAACACATATTATACCAAACTTAAAATTATCCCCATAAAAATTACCCCTAGAAAACACCAAAAAATTGATTGTATATTGCCCAATTACCCTATAGTAGGTCAACTAGTCTTGGCCTACGAAGTGGAAGGAAATAATGCATGTCAACTTTTTGTTTGTTATGTAAATCCCTTGGGTGCATTCATTGTTGGTGTACCACAATAAGAACCATGACACCCATTTGTCTTGTGTTTTAAGTTCTAAATTAAAGACTTAGCAAAATGAATGTTTTAATATGTTAAGTAATGAAAGGGGGATATGTATATTTAGGCTTTTAACCAATAAGTGTTACAATGAATGATTCAAATCCATTGAACAAATTTTGAATGTCCTATCACTATGAGAAATTGTGTTCATTGTAATTAAACTACCTTACAACTAAAGCTCCAAAATAACTAATATACAATTACATTACAACTATCCCATGGAAATACAACAAATTAATAAATAAAATGTCATGTCAAAAATTCAAAGAGTTGTATTATAATTGCAAATTAGTCGCAAGATGTACATTTATACAAGACAATGTATGCATTATATATATGGTTGTAGTCAACCATGTTTGACTTTGTTAACAAATTGCAACTTAGTTGCATGTAATAACTACATCACAACTAGGTTAAATTTAATTATTAATCAATGACTACTTTGCAATAAATGTACGACCTTGACTAACACATACAATCATTCCATATGTATACATTTCCACTGCCCAATATATATGACATTTCAACTTATTTACAATTATTATGCAATTATATTTCAACTTAAAATTTTTAATTTAAAAATATGAAATTTGGGTGGGAAACCCTTAAGCAAATGACACATGACAATATATCAACAAATATGCCCCAATGCATCAACAACCTTCATGCGCTTATGCTTATGGGCTTTTATTTTTGCTCTTAGAAGTTCAAGGTTCTTGTTTTTATTGTTAAAGAAGTTGAAGGCTTTTGTTTTCGCTTTTGTAGGTTGAAGATTTTTATTTTTGCTTGTAGAGAGGTTGAAGGTTCTTGCTCTTAGAGAGGTTGAAGGTTTTTGCTTTTGCTTTTGAATGTTAAAAGTTTTTGTTGTTTGTTTTTAATGTTGAAGGTTTTTGCTCATATTTTGGATGTTGAAGGTTCTTACTTTTACCTTTTGATGTCAGAGGTTATTACTCTTACTTTTGGATGTTCAAAATCCTTACTTTTGGTTTTAGATGTTGAAAGCTTTTGTTTTTATTCTTAGATATTGAAGGTTATACTTTTGTTTTTGGATGTTGAAAGTTTTTTCTCTTACTCTTAGATGTTGAAGGTTTTTACTTTTGGATGTTGAAGATTCTTACTTTTACTCTTGGATGTTGAAGGTTTGTGATTTTTGGTCTTTTGTTTATTTGCATATATTAAAGAAAAATGACGTGAAAATATATTCCATTTTATTTAAAAGTTGATTATACAAGTTTAATTTAACTTATAATGATGGGAGATTTATGAAAGATGATTTTTTAATGATAATCATGTTACATATGCTTTGTTTTGTGTTTGAACATTTGTGATGACTTTTATTGTTTTTTTGTTATAGGGTCAAATTTTCATTATGTTTCAATCCATCAACATCAAAATTATGTATACAAGATAAGATTCTTTCAAAAATACCTAAAATTGTAATTTGATTTACCTGATTGTAAACGCAATATTTTATTTTATTTGCAAGTGTATAAATTATAGTTTTGTTTGTATCAATGTTTTACATCCGTTGCATTTTAATGACAAATAAATTGCATGTTAGTGGTAATATAGTTATAAACAAGTTTTATTCAAGTTGAACGGATTATTTAGATTTTTTTACATTACAATGTTATGATATGCTACTAATTTCATTTCACATGTGGAATTCTATATCATAACATGGCATATTTCAAACAAATAAGGTGGATTGAAAAAAATGCATGGCTCAAGCTCCATTTCAACAAAAATAAAAGAAAACATTCATTTATGAAACATAGTGTTTTAGATGACAATATTTGATTAATGTGGGTCATCATTTTTATCATCTAACCTTTTGTTTAGATAGAGAAAAATATTTGTTATATATAGCTTGGACATTATATTTTAATTCATAGTTAAATTGTTTTTTGATAGAAACATATTCTTTCTTTTTTTTTGTAATATATTTTTCAACATGGAATGTAAATCTATTTAAAGTTTCAAATCCATTTCATGTTTATAAATAACGATGTCCAATGCAATTCAACATTATCTATTATAATTAGGACAACATAATAATGGTTGTGAAAAGTTTGTATAATTGCATTGTAAGTTTCAATTTAGTTGTTTAGTACTATTAAAATCAACTACCATACAATTGTTTTGAAACCCAAGCTTAAACACCTAGTTGCAAATTAGTCACTAAATGTTTTTTTTTCATTTCATCTTTAGTTGTAAATTAGTTGCAAAGGATAAGAAAAGAATTCATTGCTCAAATGGATGAATGAAATATGAAGGAATATGTTCATCAAATTAATTGTAAAATAGTTCTAAATAAATTGCAAAAGATTAGGATAGAATCCATTCACATCAAATTGATGAATGAAATAATGAAATAATATATTTGTTGAATTAATTCTTTCATCAAATGGATGAATGAAAAATAATTAAAGATTATATTTGTCAAACTAATTGTAAAATAGTTGTAAATAAATTACAAAAAGGTATTAACATATTGACAAATGGATAAGAAACCACGTTAACATTTTGTTCACCACATTGGAATGTGCATGAGAATTTGACATGAAGATTAATTGTAAAAAAGTTGCATGTGAGTTGCATTGTACATATTGATTAGGTTTTAGGGTTGTTAGAAATCAATATTCTAAATGTTTGAAATCAATAGTCATGCAAGAGAGTGTGAAGGAATGAACCCTCACACTCCCAAGTGAGCTCCCACTTTAAGAGTTGGAATCCTGATGGACTCCCGATGGACTCTTGAGTTTTCAAAAAGTGATTGCAGGGGTCAGAACCCATTAGATTGAAGAGTTTTGTATATCATTGAAAAGCTTTTGGAACGTAAATGTCTAAAATGGGCTTTCATGACCCATTTGGACACTTAACACACAAGTTATGACCAAAAGAAGGGCCGAGAGTCAAATTGGCAATTTGACTTCCAACCACTAAAAGTCAAGAATCACCCCAATTTCCTTGCGTGTAGGTGACATGCAACATACCATTGGAAAGCTTTCAACGAGGGCTACAACTTTGCTTTAAACCTCATCTCAATCAAAGGTACGTACGCAAAGTTATGGGCCTCCAAAGTTGTGGAAATCCTAGTGTGAAAATTTCAGGACTCCCACTTCGGAGTCCCGGGACAAAATGACATTTGGGTACTAATCCCGTGGCCAAGCACAAAGTATACTATAAGGGGGAAGGTGATGACTTCCCCCAAGTTTGGGCCGTGGTGAGTCTTGTGAGTTCGAGTTTACCCATGGTTCGTCCTAACACCAAAGTGCTCTAACTATGCACTAACCAACTTGTTTGGTTTGTGCAAGTCCGTGTGAATGAGTGATTTCTTGTCATTCTTCCTAATCCCATCCCGAAGCTCCAGCATGCCCCTTTACCTTCAAAGTGCTGCAAGCCACGGAACATGCCCCAACTCCCTACATATTCATTGTTTTCATCTCAGATTCACATTTGAATCTATCAAAGAGATTGGGAGTGTGTCACATGGGGTATGGGGCATTCATAGAAATTAGACACAAAAGATCCAAGATTTCCAAAAGGAAAATGATGATATACCATGCACCATTTACACAATTAAAGTTGACATAAATAACCAAGAAAAATGGTGATGTTGGCACATAATGACAATTGGTGCATTTTTACATGTCCAAGCAAGACCAAAAGGTGCAAAGGATGGCAAAACTTTAATTCATCATAAATCATGAGGGTCACGCCACATTGGAAAAAACATTACACATTGTGGAAAGGATTGATCAAGTTCCACAAATGTGCTTACTTATCTAAGATCATATCTTTTTTTGGGATTATTTTGTGGAGCAAGATTTATTGATTCCACTAATGTTCCCCATGATACACATGTTTTGGGGGTTAAACATCATTTTTTAAAAATCTATTTGAAGTGGATTCATTAACAATAATTACATGTATGTTCTAGCTCACATACCTTAGAGCCATTTGGAACTAATGAGGGTTTTGACTCTCAAAGGGGGGAGGCTAAACACCAAATGTGTCTTTCCCAATAATTTACATTGGAAAAAATTGTCCCCATGACCTCAAACAACTACATGTTCCCACAAAGCCAACATAAGGAAGATGTTTAACTTCTACAATGGATGTGAATGGGGTGATGTTGGGGGTGGTTACAACCATTTGCCAAATTCCATTACTTTATGTTGTCGTCATGGCAATTTCTAAAATCTGGCCAACTTCCAATTTTTGATTTGCAACCTTTCTATGTGAGGGTGGAGGAATGTTAGGGTTAACTACAGATATGGCATCAATGTTGTTGCCAATAACTAACCTAAAGAAACAACCTCAATTGATAATACATTTTAAGGTGGACATCTTTCCTTCATGGTAAGTTGTAACTTACAAATTATCCAACCTTCTATCATGACCCACCATTGGAGGCAAGCTACCACATGAGCTTAAAGTTTAGAATTGGAACTTGGGATGGTAAAATATTTTTTCCCCTACACACATGCAAGTAAAACTCAAGAATTTAATCACAAAATGAATGTTGTACTAATAAACCTAAAAGCAAACATGGGGATGGATGTTAGCATTCAACCTCATTATGGATGAATGTTTTATTTTATCATTAAATTATTATGGATGATTTTTTTTTCATAATTTTAGTTAACTAAAGTTTCATGACACATAATCTAATTATATATGATATAACGTTTGTTGAATAATATAACAAATTTTTTATTATAGATGTATTTTGTGGTTATGGTTTTAAATGTTATTTTTATTAAAAAAAAAAACTATATTACCATCAATATGCTATCATCTGCACCATGGTCATTGTTGTTTTTATAAATAAAGAAATTTATTTATTTAATTTTTTGGGCAAATTGACCTAATGTTATTGACAATAGTGTGTTTTTCCTCCCCTTCCTCTAAAGGTGCCACAACTTCTTTCAAAGTTACAACAATGGGTTTTGAATGTAATATTTTTAAATTATGTAATGTCTTTAGTGATAATGGGTTTTTGAAATAAGCTAAAATTCAATTTTAGGCATGTTAATCAGCTTTCTTCAAACAACCTATTATCATAGATGACAATGGGGTTTTTGCAATAATTATTTATTTTCATTTACTATTGTTTTCCACAAAGTAAAAAAATATAATGTTGTTAACAACAATTGAACGTAGGGGGAAGGGGGGTGACACTCATTCCATGACAATATTTTTTGAATTGTTATTTCGATGGGTAAGCAACTACCATTTATTGAAATGTTGATACAGTAAAATGCCCACTTGCCAAATCACATATTTACAATTCACAATTTATGTCTATTCTTGAATTGTATGTAATGTGAAAATGACATAATTTACAATTCATTATTATTTAGAAGTGGGGTGGACTTTCACTAAGCACTTAGAATAAATTTTCTAAACATGATTATACAATTATATTCATTGTCCTTTGCATAGGTGATGCATTTGGAATAGAACTAATGTGAATGAACATTAAACAAAAATCAATGAGTTTTATGAAATGAATGCATATCCATAAATGTTAAAAATGATTATTTCTTGCTCATTGCAAGTTACTTTTTCTAATGTAAAATTTCACAATGTTGCAAAATCTGAAAATGAATTATAACCTTTTGAAAGGGTTTTTATGAAAAAAAATCAAATTTTCACCATACAAGTAGGGGGGAAAAATTTGAGTTCATCACATTTAGACTATGTGATCTTAGAAGTAATAAAAAATAATAAAATTTTAAAAACCTTTAGTTTCTTATCTATCCTTTAACCAAACTTGGCTAAATCCTCCTATGGATGGTTGCAATTGTGACTACATCACAATATTGAAAGAAAAACATTGTTCCTAACCTATTGTAGTACCTTTACCATTTTGGCAATAAATTTTTAAATAATTAATTATATTTTAAATCTTAACTTTGACATTTAGTTTTTTAATTTTGAGATTTTCGACAAGTAATGGTTGTAGGAAATAATAAACATGTTATTGTCAGTGTTATGAAATGGCCTAATGTGTTTAAATCGTCTCAATTTTAAGTCACTATCCCTAAAGATCTATACTGCAAACCTAACAATTAACATTTTGATTTTATTAAAATTTTGACACAAATATTAAATAAATTTGACAAAATTTGACAAAATAAAATAAAATATAATTTATGCCAAAATGGTAAAGGTACTATGATATGTTCTTTCAAAGCACATATCATAATATTGAATAAATTTTGGACATGCCACTTGGTGTGACAAAAAAAAAGGTTGATACTTGCACAAATGATTTTTTTGGAAAATAGTCTTCCAAAGTTGAAAATGCTAATAATAGAACTTGCAACTTATGAAACACTTTATTGTCCCACGGTTGGGACAATAAATAGTTTTTTTTTTGCAAGTTGTGAGTTTGATTCTCAACAATTATGACAAATATCAATAAAAAATTTCCTCTTTTTCAACTAGACCTTTTGTGAACTATTTTGTGGTGGACATCAATTGTTATAGGTATGGTATTATAAATATGTAATACAAGATGTACTTTGCATACTTATTCTTCAACTATTGAAATTCTGAAAAATGAAAGTTGAAATTGTCAAATCTCATTTTTAAAATAAATAAATATTTGCTAAAGAATGTTGACTATCAAGCCTAGGTACGGTACTAGGATTGGTAGTACAAGAACAAATTGGAAATCAGAACACATAAAATATAATGCATGAATTGTTGGAAGATGATGCAAAATATCCTTTGGAATCGAAAAATATGTAAATAAAGACTTTTTAAATAAATAAATATAAAGAACATGGGAACATCATGCGGAAAACACTTTGGGGAACATCAATCTCCATTATAGAATGCCATTTGTACCATGGTAACGAATTTGTTGACATTGGCAAGATAATATTGTATTCGATTAAGTTCATTAATTTGGACACCAAAATGATTGTTATTTTAGATTTATAACAAGTGGAACCCCTTTTTTTTCTGGATATTCGATTCCCTAAACTCACTCAATAATTCATTTGACATATTTTTTGGGAACAAAATTCATTACTTAATTCACATTGCCACCTCACACAAAACCAAAGCAAAATCCAAAGGTTTTATAAACAACATATTTTTCAATTTCTGTTTTCTATCAGTTTCTTTTTTTAATTTTTGAAATTCTGTTTTCCTCTATGTTTTTGTGTCTAAATTATTTTTAATTTTTAATTTTTAAATTATATTTATAGTTTTTTATTCTGTTTTTATTTTTTCACCTTTTTTTGCTGTATATTTTGTTTCAATTTCTTTTTCTTGTCATTACTTATGATATTTTTCTGTCTTGTTTTTTTTTATGTTTTATTTTTCTATGGTAATATTTATGGGTGGAGGACAAGATTGAAGACCTAAATCTACCTTAGGTTCAATGTTTTGGAACCAATTGAAAAAATAATGATTTGTAATCTTTTTCTTTGTTGTGTAATCCTTTTCATTGTTGTGGTGTTCCAACTTCCTCTTTGCAGGCTTGGTTATTGTAATTTCACAATGTTGGGTGGAATTAAGAAAAATTCCTTATGTGATTTGAAAAGATGACTATGGTTAGGTTAGGTTCTTGCAAAATGTTTTGTCTCTTCTAATTGGGAACTTTTTGTACTAATTAAGCTTAAGTGTAGAGTAGGTGGAAGAGGTCTCTTCTAGCCATAAGGTGACTCTTGCTCCTATTGCCTCCAGAGCTTCATTTGTTCAGGCTTATGGTACCATTTGCTTCATGCTTTATGAAGGGTAAAGGCCTACACCAAGGGCAATCCCAAAATGTCGAACCTGACTTAGCTAGCCTGAAAGTGAGGGCATTCAAAACATAAAGGGCCTCCAATGAAACAATAGTCAAGTCCAGCCTCACATTTTGAGAATGTATCACATGGGGCCATTGCCATATACTGTACCCTACACTTTTTGTACTTGCTCGAGGCTTCAAGCACTCAACAAAACTATCCTGAAAGTGAATTCACTCACAAGCTTGACCACCCAATAAGTATATTGATACACACATAACAATCTCACCACCCAAATATGAACAAAAAAAGGTCTTGGACTAAAATTTACTCTGTAATTTTAATTTATTAGTGAAAAAAATTTCATCTGGGCTGCACACCTAATGTTTTCACCCTTTTTGTGCACCACATAGGCAATCACAATCAGTGTTTTCTTTGTGGTCTTGGACTAAAATTTACTCTGTAATTTTAATTTATTAGTGGGAAAAATTTCATCTGGGCTGCACACCTAATGTTTTCTCCCTTTTTGTGCACCACATAGGCAATCACAATCAGTGTTTTCTTTGTTCAATTGTGTGATGTAGCCCAAAGTGGCAATCACACACATAAGAAGATTTAACCAAATTTGGGTATACACTAAATATGAAAGAAAATAAATTTAAAACATTCTTCTATAAATTTTGGCTATCTGATGGAACCTTTTGCAGAAAAATGGCAATTTTTTAAAAAAAAACCTTTTGGAAATCTGATGAATTTGGGTCATTTTTTTTCCATAATTTTGTTTGTTTGTTAGACTTGAAGTTATATGTCAGGTCCAGAAAATGCAAGCAGTTGCAAGAGCTATATTCATTGATAGTAATGTGCTTGAGAAATGTTATGACTAGGTAACCAGTGAAAGCAAACATATAATTAATTGTGAATAGTTGAGGCCAATTATATTCACCATAATGCATCATGACTAGGTATTCTTGAGAAGTTTGCACTTGTAGGCTGGTTACAAGACATATAAGCATCCCCTCTTGAGAATTGACATTCCCTCTTTTCATCCACATAGAGAGCAATTACGAGTCTTCATCCAAAGCAATGCAAGGTTATGAAACCATTGGCCAATGAGAGCCCGAGGTGGTAGTTTTGTGCTAACAAGGGGTGAAACCACAAATGAAATGGAGGTCAAAGGTTTTATAGGTTGTAATTCGGTGACTTGAAACCCAATTGAAGCTTCAAACATTTTCTCATGAAGGATGGTGTTATGGCTCAAAACTAGCGAATTAGACGACATGTTCTCTCATTAGGGATGGTGTTATGGCTCATAACTAGCGAATTAGACGACATGTTCTCTCATTAGGGATGGTTATGGACTAGGTAACTGGTTATCAAACATAACCTAGTTTTTAGACGACGTTCAAGAGTGACAATGTAACCCTCTTGTCGATGGATGAAAAGTCACACAACCCTCTTCTTGACATCTTGTTTTGGATGATGAATGTGTGTGAAAGGAAGGCTGAGAGGCTATTCCTGGTGAACACCAAGAGGAGGATAAATCAAAAGCTTGAGAACCTTTGAATCGTAGGTTATGTTTAAGGTGAAGCTTGAGGGGGTGAGCTTTATTGAAAGAAGGGCCTCATGAGGTAGAGCCAAGCACTGACCTAAATTCAGCAAAGCCTATTACCAAGAGCTTTACAACAATCTTTACATGACATGTTAAGGATAGTTTCTCATTATTTTAAATTTTTAAAATTAAAAAAAATTAGTGATACTTGGCGGGTACCGGATTGGTACCCTTCGAGCATCACATGCAAAACAGAAAAAGAAAAGGGTTTTCAAAAGCCCGCCGAACTGAACAAGCCTGAAACCCTAACAAAGGAAAAGGTCAGAGCGCGCGCGTTCGGGGCAACGAGAAGAGAGAGAGCTAGAGAGAGAGAGAGAGAGAGAGAGAGGGAAGCGCGCGATAGAGGAAGTGTACTCGTTGTCATTGCGGCTTTTGTTGATTTGCGGAGGTCGTAATCGAGTGAGAGTGGGAGTGGGAGTTTTCGTGTAGCTCAAGCGACAAGTACTGCACAATTTTTATTTCTAATTGGTTTTTTTGGAATTTTTTTTCTTCGACATTTTTGTTTTGCCAATTTCTTTCTCACATTTTCGCTCCTGCCTCGCGTATCTATCTACTTCTTTGCCGGAAAAAGAAAAGTGCCAAAGAGATCGAGCTTGGAGTTTCTCCGCGGTTTTTTCTCCCTTTCACAGGTATGTGTGCATACTGCGATCTTCTGAGTTTTTTTTTTGTTTTTTTTCCCCTTTTCTCCCAGCTTTCTTTTCTCTTGGTGCTTTTAAAGAATTGTATATTGGAGTCATGCTGCACTACAGTTAACGCTTTTTTGTCTCCCCCCCCGCTGTTTTGGGTTATGTCTGCTTCGTGATGAGAATTTTCCTGGCAGGCGATTCGAGCATTTTTTATGTACAGAAATTGGTGATAGATCTTCTTGACTCCATCATGTTCTCCGTTCTCTGTCTTTTCCTTACAGCCTTGCTAGAGACCTTTGTTTATGGAGGAAAAAAATCACAAGGTTAATCTCCTAGGTCTTGATTGTTACAACCGGTCTTGTACGGCTGGTTGCAAACAAAGTTTTGAATCTTTAGTGTGAAGAAGGTCTAATGACCGACGAAGAGAGTGATAAAGCTCATTCTTGGCATTTGCTTGTAGAGAGAAAAAGAGAGAGAGATTTTGTCTGAAGCCTTCAACTAGCAACTGCCGTCACACGTAAACAGGCTTGTTACTACTTTCAAACGTAGTCATACGCCTGACATATCTGCTGAACAATTATTTAATGCTGTCACCCAAGTGTGACGCGTGTACAGGATGCATGCAGAGGACGGACTTTTTTTTGCCCAAGGTTGGTAGAGTAAGAAACTGTAGTTCCTTAAGAGTTTGTGTTGGGATGGTGACAGTAGCACTTGGGGCACAGCTAAGCAGGTCAAGCAAGCAAGCACTGAGGTTCTTCAAGAGTTTGTGTTGGGATGGTGACAGCACACTTGCTCACAGCATAGGTGGCAGGTGAGCTTGCTTGACAGTTTCAGTTTCCACCACTCTTTTCCCTGTGGTCTGTTATGTTTTCATGATATAGGTTGGTCCTGGAGAAGAATGTGGTGCAGCTGTGAAACCTGAAGCAGAGCCTCACATAAGCATTTTATTACTGTGTTTGACTGAGCCTCTTTGGGGTCTGAATGGTGTCAGTTTGTGTGAGGCAACAAGCTAGAAAAGATGTGAACTGCAGTAGAAGCAAGCAATTTGACCAACAGATCAAAAGTTCAACTTTGGAGTCTTGGTCCAAGAACAAGAGAATAGATTAGGAATTGTGTCACTAAAACATGCATGTCAGTGTAAATAGGTTGGTCAGGATGTTATCATACAGCTCAGTCATATCAGACTTCGTTTATAATTTTATGCCTGATTGAATGGGAAGTTTGAATTACCACAATGTCTGCAACTGGAGCTATTTGAAAGAGCAACCAAAATTCCAAAGTTCTGAATGTATTTATTTTTTGCACATGTGTAGAGTTTCCACTCTGTGATATGCTATTCATGAAAACATGTAACACGTCATGTGTCTACTGTTTGAAAGCCATGAACTTGTTGTTCAAGTGCTCTGCAACATGTTGAGTTTAGGAGATTTGTTTTGCACCTCAAGGGGATTTCAGTTGAGAGTCTTGGTGTTTGTCTTATAGGTGATTGATTGGTGTTGATTGGAACCCATGGCCCAACTTGAGGGTTGAACTTCCCCAACAGATACAGAAGCTTTAGCAGGAGCCCAGGGCGGAAGTATGGTGGCTGGACCTGCTGAAGGCTTGCATGCACCTACTGGGTTACAGACAATACCACTGTTTGCAGGAATGACTCACATTGGCCCTATCTCTTCAACTGATGTTGCAGAATCAGGTCCCCATTCCATAGCAGGAATGTTCCCAGGCATGGGAACAAGCATGGATGTCACTCCAGGAGGCATGGAGAGGACTGAGCCTGCTAAACGGAAGAGAGGAAGACCTCGTAAATATATTGCACCAGGAACTACACAACTTGTAATCCAGACACCTGGCACCCTGCCAACAGCTTCCCCTCAAACTCCAGGAACAGAGAAGCGGCCCCGGGGACGGCCTCCAGGTTCCAGCAAGAAACAACAGTTGGTTGCTCCCACTGCAGGTAGTTGTGCAGACTTTGATTTGTTCTAGGTCTTTGTTCCTGGTTATGTTTGTAAAAGATAATGCTTTCAGATGATTTTTTTCACCACTCTGCATATCTGACGTGAGAAGGAGAATGGTCATGCTTACAAGAGAGCTTTCTGGCAGGCATTCCAGGTCAGGCCTTCACTCCTCACATCATTGCAGTTGCAGATGGCGAGGTTAGCTATCAAATCTCTCTTCCAGCTGAAATTCACCTATATAATAGTCCTACCTGGCTTGAGCTGGAAGGACACTTCTTGGAAGTTCTTTGAGTGGACATGTACTGCAGCTCTCAGATAACAAATAACCATCATCTATGGTTGTTCTGTATAACATTGTACTTTGCAATATTGGTTACATCCTAAGGTCTCTCCTATCATGCCTACCTGTTACAACCAACTCTAAACTAGCTTACACACTTTTTGCTATTACATAGTTGGTACCCGTCTGCACAACTCTGGATTCAAACCATTGACAGGACATGGTGCTTCAACCACAAAGATATTACAGTGGTTGTTAAAATTCTGTAGTACTTAAAGTTGATTGCTTAGCAACATCAAAAGAGGGAGGATTTAGGAATACTTCATGCAGTCAATACTGGAATCCCTGGTAGGAGCATAGGTGTGTAAGGGAGATATCTAAATGCAGAGAAGGTAAACCTGAATGAAAGTGCCTAAAAGGTGTCCATGGCCAGCTGTCTTATGAAAGTTTCATGGATTTGCCTGAAAGAATAAAACAAGAATTAGATACATTTCAAGATAACACATTGTTGGCCATATTGATGTTGACATGCAGGATGTTGGCAGAAAGATAATGTCATTTGCACAGACGAGGTCACGTGCAGTATGTGTAATTTCAGCCAACGGGGCAATCTCTAATGTGACTCTGCGCCAGCAGGCAACATCAGGTGGCACAGTTAGTTATCAAGTGAGTAGCTAAATTTCTGTGCCTTCTTTGTTGTACATTCTTTTATTAGCCATTTTGTAGCATATTTTCTAGTGAGTTTCTGAATTTGGTTGTAAGTGTTTATTTGTTTCTGTGAAGGTGGATATCCTAACATATCAGGATTGATGTTGTGTCTGCAGGGTCGTTATGAGATCCTCTCCTTGATGGGATCATTTTTTCCACATGATGCCAGAGGTGGAAATCTCCCACAAACTGGTGGGCTAAGTGTGTCTTTGGCATGTGCTGATGGGCGTGTCATAGGTGGTAGTGTGGCAGGCTTGCTTCTGGCAGCTTCCCCCTTACAGGTAGTCTCCCGAATAAGCGAGTGTTTGGTGCCCTTGTAATCTTTGAAATTCTGGTTCTTGAACTTTTTGACCTCCATGGGCTAAACCCACACTTATCAAGGAAATTGATAAGAGCTAATGGTAGTTATTTAAGGCCATGAAGGTTTTGTGTTGGAGGCCCAGCAAGTCAGGTCCTTTTCCTTAAGTTGATCCTTGGTGTCGCTCTTCAATGAAAGAGCTGATCAAAGGTCCTTTCTAAAATATGTGGACATTTTTAGTTCAAAGTATTCTGGAGACCTCTTCATGAGACCTACAGCCAGCTGGTGGTATTTTATCCAGGACCTAGAATTATGCCTTTGCACTGGTGCTGTGGGTTCTGTCTCTTTTGGGGGTTTGTACTGATACTAGCATGCAATTTGCTCTTGGTTTCAACAGTTCCAGTAATGTTTTGTGGAGAAATTCAGTTTACATTGGCAGTTAGCCAGGATGGTATTTCCCTCTTTAATTTAATACCCACAGAAATGGTAGAAAATGACCTCCTATGTTGAATTCTAGAACTCAAGCTTTAGATTGAGAATCGAGAAGAGTGTTTATCTATATTTCTTTCTTTTGCAGTTATCCCTCATCTGAATATCTGCCTTGTTGGGATTGCTTGCTTGCATGGGATTGCTTGCTTGCATATCTTGTCATAGTGATGAATGATGTTATCTTTTTTTGTTCTGTAGGTTGTGGTTGGGAGCTTTGCATCAGAACCACCAGCACCAAGCCAGCTACTGTCAGGAAATGGGCAAGGGCCATCATTGGGATTGTCTCCAATAGCCATGCCTCTGGCTCCCAATCCTGCATCTGCGACACATCGAGCTCCCAAGAATGAATAAACACAAGCCCTGATCTAGCACTAGTGTATGTCCTGAACATTCTTTTGCTGTAAGATTGGTTTGGCAGATCACCTTTCCTCTTCAGACAGAAATGTTTCAGGCTCCTGCCACGTACTTGCAGATGCTTCTGGTATGACACAAGCTTGGAAAATCAGACTTGACGTATAGCTGCATGAGATCACGCAATCCTTGCACATGTTTTGTTTTGTGATTTGGTTCATCTGATCTCAGTTGTGCTACAAGTAGGCTGCAGTGCTTTATAACAGTCAAAGTTCTTGGCTTCGTTGAGCAAACACTGCAGGCTATAGAGGATTAGTCATGCTTTTCCTTGCATTTAGCAACATATCTATGTGCTTGAGTAAATTCTGGTTTGTGAAGTGAACTACCATGTATGATTTTCAAATGATTCAATGACTTATTGTTTACACAGACTCTTCACAATGTGATTACTTACAAGTTGATTGCATTGTTTGTGATGGTAATTGCAGCTGCAAGTGATCACTCGAGTTGGCAGGGTGCAAAACTCAAGCAGTTGGAGATGCAAAGAGTAATTGATGACAGAGCAACTGATGGGATGTTTGCAAAATCCAGCATTGGAAGAATGTCAGCATCCTGATATCACTGTCTCTTGAATGTTAACTGAAATCATGATTGAGTCTTCACATTGCTTCCAGAAAAGGTGACATACACTCAGGATGGCACATTTTGGTATAATTGTTTTGCCTGGAATGTTGAGCAGATTATTGTATTTATCCACACCTACTGCTGGGAATTGATGATGCTATTGGGGAGTAATGACAGCTAGTCCTTGCCATTCATGGTGAAGGTGATGGTCTGATGCTTTTATGAGTGACAATCACAAGGTTATGACTGCACTCCTTGTCAAGTTTGCTTTGTTTCTGCCAGGACTGAGATGGCTTTCAACAAGATTTTTGTGGAGGTTTCACTGCAATCTCATGGATATGATATAAGCATGTCAACAGATTGAGAAATCAGTATGGCAGAGATTTTGTCAGTGGTCTTCATCGATGCAAGTTCATTCCATCCCTCTACTGCCTTTGACAAGGTCTGGTAAAATGCTAAAATGAAGTGGTTTTTTGAGATTTTTGAACA
>Ga0209208_10004047_pt1 | contig 20902 bp, 12 predicted proteins | sample S1TSphfallax_3_FD_187694 | JGI IMG/M metagenome (GOLD analysis project Ga0209208, IMG submission 187694) | Host-associated microbial communities from peat moss isolated from Minnesota, USA - S1T2_Fd - Sphagnum fallax MG (SPAdes) (version 2) | ecosystem: Host-associated > Plants > Peat moss >...
TAATATATAATTTGGATTATTAAATGGAAGCCAAACAATATGGGACAAACATTTTAGTTGCCACCTTGGGAAGACAAACCTAATAACACACATAAACCTATATTTCTAGATCTTTTTCATTTCTTGTCTGATTTGAGTGATGTAAAAAGCTATGGGAATGCCAACATAAGCTTTACATGATCTTTTTAAGTTTTAAAAGCAAAGGAGCAACACAGAAGAAACATAAGACATGTCAAACTCAAATAATGTGTTTTTTCAAAAAAAAATCATTATCTTAAAATTTCATATCTTATTCATTTTGTGTGATCTAAAAAGCTATGGGTGCACCAAACTAAGTTTTACATTATTTCTTTAAGCTTCAAAGGTTTAAAAAAAAAATTAAATTAAAAATTTAAAAAACAACAACAACAAAGATCATGAATGTGTTAAATTTTAATGTGTGAATTAGGCTTATGATCGAACACTTACCTTACCTACTTTCAATGCTTGTATTTTCTTCATTTTTAATCTATTTTGAGGTTTCAAATGGCCATGGGTGTGCAGAGTTGAGCCTTAAAACATCATATTGAGTTTGAAAAACAAAGGAAGTTTGTATTAAAATTACAAATTCTCTAATACCTTAAGTGTATGGTGGTCGACTAGTTTACCCTAGTTGTAACCTCGTGATAATGTAATTGCAATTTAATTAGTTGCACCTTAGGTACAACCTAATTTTGATTTAGTTAAACTTAGACCTAAATTAATAGTTTCCTTAGTTTAGGTTTAGTTAATTATGTTAATTACATGTAGTAAATATTCAACAAAAAAATTTGATTCACATTTTATAATTAATTAAAATTATTGCAATAAAATATATTATTATTTTACTATTTATTAATGTTTCAATAAATAAAATAAAGTTATATATTAATTAAAATATTAATAATATTGGAGGTAATATAAGCTAGGTTGTTATTCAATTATTATTATTTGCATTATTATTTAACTTGTTATAACTACTACGAATTAATATCATCTACATTGAATAAAGATAAAATATAGTAAGAATATCGAGGTAAATATAGTAGTGCTTAAATAAAATTAATTTTTGAAATTATATAATTATTTAATAAATCTATGTATTAATTCTGGCAATTATTATTATTATTTGATATAAAATAAATTGATATTGAAATAAATAATTTAAAGATATATTCAAACCAATAACATTAAATTAATTATTAAATTAATTCCACATAATTATAATTATGTTTGATTATTCATGTTGTAATTGAAAATTTAAATTACAAAGAAATATCTATCATTACATGTGTTGAACATATTGTTGTTAACTTGTACTTCAATACACATAATTTTAAACTTATACTTCAATTATTAATATTAATATTTAATTTATTATTGAAATAAAAAAATTGCATCATATATAATCTTTCATTTGTAGAAATAAAATTTACATGTAATTTCCGTTTAATGAATTTCAATATTTTTAACAAATATAAAGTTATAATATGTATAAAAATGAATAAACATTAAAGTTCCACAAAAATACTAATTATCTATCATTACTTGATATGTTGAAAACTAAATTTGATTTACAAAAAAATTGAAATTACATTTATTGAACATATGCATTATTTTCAACTTATATTTCAAAGTCTTGTTTAATTTTATTTTAATTTATTAAATATTATTGTCTAAAAGCACAAAAATAATATTTACGTCGATGATCATACATAACCACTCATTTTTACAAATAAAATTACAAGTATTTTTATTTTTGATAAATTTTGATCATAATTTTAATATAAATATTAAGCTATCACATGAAAAAAAAAGAATAAACATTAGAATTCCACAACTTTATCATTAATTATGTATCATTACTTGATATCTCATATATTAAATGTGGTCTACATAAAAATCAAATATTACATGTATGAACATGTATAGAATTGAATTATTAATTTATATTTAAGAGAAGTTTTTCAAAATTAATATGCATTACAAAAATTACACATAACTAATCATTTACTCACATAAATTTTACATGTAACTTAATGTTATTATAATTTAACATAAATATTAACATATATCTATGTATAAAAACCAAGTCACCTATTAGTTTTTTAGTTGAGTTGAAAGCTAATTGTGATAAAGTTGCAAATGAAATTATATTTCATCCATCTTTTAATACAATTTATCATCCATACATGTGTTGATGGCGTCACCAAAATAGTTGAACATTAGTTAACGTTTTGATCATGTGCCAACTAGAAAACCTTAAATGTTAAAAATATTCCAAGAATGACCCTTTAATCAAGACATGTTTCCCATTATTTGCCAACATAGTAGTTTCAACTTGGAGACATTGTTGATGCTAAGAATATTTAGTAAAATATTTGGCAAAATACCACCTAGTTGAAAATTGTTTTCAGCTATATACCAATTTAGTTGATGAGTTGGCTTAATTGGTAATTGCCATTATTAAATTAAAATTTTTAAAAATTCCAATTTCAACATAGTTGCAAATCATGTTTCATTGAAAACGTTTTGGTTACAAAGGGGGGTTTTCTACTAGTGACACTTTCATGCCTCCTATAGAATGTTTTCAAATAAATGATATTTATTTATTTTTCCATCATCATGTTGTGATTAATGTTTAATATCCACTTGTTTGTTGGAGCTTCAATCATGCTTTCAAACTCCACAAAAGATGAATTATTCTTGGATCATAACAATTCTAGCATGTGAAGGAATTGTGGCCATCCATCTAATCAACATAATGGCGAAAGCTCCAATAAAACAAGTAACTTTTATTGGTCCTCAAATACTATATTTAAAATCTAATGTTTTAAAAGCTAGAAACCCACTTTTTTCTAGCAACATTTCCTCCTATTGCTTGCGAGGTTTGCAACTTTCACAATGAAAAGATAATGTGGACAAGTTTGGAAGTCAAGCAACTATATTGCTAGTAAGGTGAAATAATTGAGACTTAGTGCACATTGCTTGCATGCACTAAGGAGCAAACCTTGTTTTTTTAATGTGTTTGCATCTTATCTACACTTGTTACATTGTTTGCAAGTATGTGTGCAATTTGTTTTTAGGCTTTTTTGGATGAAGATTTAGCAAGAATGAACCATATGTAGTGGTTGCAATCCTTTCATTCCCTACTATATAATCTCCAATTTTTAATGGTTGGAAATGCATTGTATTTCTTGGTGGGTTCAATTGATTTAGCCACCATGGCCCAAAAGTATATTTTTGTTACATGCATGCAATTGTGCATGTGATGGAATTTTCACACTTTGAAAGAATTGAAAAAATGAAAGTATGATATACATTCATTTTTGCTTCATAGGTACTCATACACTTTTACACCAATCCCCATTTAATTTTTCTTGTTAGTTAAGTTTTGGCCAAAATATTCCATAAAGTAATAAACACCCTTTCAACTCCTCCACCTCAACTTTATTGTCACACATTAGTTATTGATCCTTTGGCTGATAAGTATTTTTTTTATTTTAATTATTTGTGTTAGTTAACATAAAATGATGATTATGTTTTAAATTTTAAAAAATTGTGCCATGGTTGAGTGCTTAAAATATTAAGGGCCTAACTATTGTCTTTTTTCAACAAATTTTTGCATTTTCTGACCTGAAAAATATGATTTTGACACATAGAAATGATATTTTTGAAAAAATGTCCCTAATTTCCAAATTTTCAAAAACTTAAAAATCATCAATTTTTACAATAGGTTCCATGAGGTAAGCAAATATGTAACATAATTGGCTAAATCTTCTTATGGATGATCACTAGTTTGGTTACATCACAAAATTGGAGAAAAAAACCCTAGGCCCATGTGAAAAATAAGGTCTAAAATCCACACTTCTCATAGTTGCTAGTTGTTTTTTAAAAACATTATTGAGAACTTTGGGAATTAGTTCTAGATTATTGGCAAGATCATTTATCATCCTAAATAGTTAATCATATTAATTTTCAACATTGTAATAAAAATACGTGGATTTTTTTACACATGTAAACTCCAAGCCTTTTGATTTGCTTATGGAGCTTCCTAGAATTTACAAATTGGTTGGAACAAAAGTTGTTTATGAATGTGAATGAAGCATAGGTGATTTTCCAATTGTCATGAGTTGTGAATTGTGAACCATGAACCATTGTTATATGTTTACCTTGCATATCATTACCATATTAATATTCCCTTTCTTGCAACATTGGACTACATTTTGTTAATGTACAAATTGTTTTCTTTATTACCAACATAGTGAAAAAATTATTTGGTTTGGATGAAATTGATTTCCACAAATAAACATGATAATATCTATCAATTGTTCATGTTTTAAGCATGATAAAGATGAATGATCTAAGGTGTCACCTAAATTAAATTCAAAAATTTGACCAAAATAATGAAAATTCATAACATGGATGAAACAAGATCCATGGATGAAAATCACCATTGTCCATATAATTAAAAGTTGTGGCTTGTAATGCATGTCATCACAAGATGGAAAGGACAAAAATGACAAAGTGAAATTCAGATTTGACCAAATTTTGAATTTTGTGCTAATTTTAGTCCCCCATTTAAACCCAATTTACATTTTTCATTGTTTAAAAAAAATCTCACCCTCCTTATGACCAAACATGGGTCCTAGTGTTGTGTTTTATTTACTTTGTGGATATTTGTAATAATCAATTCACATAGTTTTTTTCATTTGGATTTTCCTTATAAAAAATGGCAAATACCCACCCAATATCATAGGAAAAACTAGACTTGTCACCCCACCCATGACAAGTCATTTCTCACATCACAAGTCATTAGTCAAATTGCTTGATATGGGCTAGTCCCCCCAAGTTTATGTTAGATATGTGAGATGATCATTTTTATTTATCAAAACTTCCAATTGAACCACTGGCTTGTGAAATATTTTTTTGCTAACAAAGAATTGCAAAGTTGCCTTCCAAGATGCAAGCATGAAACATGCAATGCTTTATCCCATATCACTATATCCATTTTTGTCTTCCACAAGAATGTGATTTATGTGAAGTTATATATGTAATTTGTAATCAAATTTTGTAAATTGACAACAAAACATATTAATGTACACATGTTGCAAGTTTGCCATAGAACATCTTATCAAACAAACATACTATCATGCAAGTTCATCATGTATTCAAAGAATTGTCCTTTCAAGGATGGTAGATTCACCATTTTGAAAATAACACACCAAATATATCTACCATCCAATCCATTTTGATGATGTTATGTAGAATGGGTCTCATAATCTTCTTAGATAGTAACACATTGCATTGATGATTACAATATTGAGCTTCTCGTTTGATCAATCTTGCCACAATGTTGAAGAGTTTAGTATATCATGAGAAACATTCATATGTTCCAACCATTTAGCCAATTCCACAACATTTTGAAGGTCAAAGATGAAAATTCATAGTGTAGTCATAACCTTATGAATGTTGTTCACAAAGTGTCAAAACATCACCTTCATGATCAATAGTAGCACAATGAATTGCATGACTCCCCCATTGCTTTCTTTAGCTCCTTACAATGGGTGTGAACAAACATGTAATAATTTGCCAAAGATTTTGGGTAAAACCATATGTCCAAACATCTTTGTCTTGAGTTTTTTTGTCCAAGTCTTTCATAACAAAATGATAAGGGGATCATTCAAAGAAATCATTATTGCACCATCATAAATGTTACCTCCCTTCATCTTAGCTTGATTTGTTGTTGTGTAGACTATTATCTATTGTAAAATCAAACACATACATGTGCACAATATAATCATGATTTTTTCATCATGATGCTTACACCATAATTTTCAAGTTAATTTATAATTGTAAGAGTCTATTTATGAAATTATACAAACATATCCACAACAACAATTTGAAGGTAACATGACAATGAATGTAGTCATAACCTTGTGAGAGTTGCTCACAAAGGATTAGGTGGTCACCTTCACCAAGAATATTAATGAATGAAGTGCCATGACTAACCACTAACTTCATCAGCTTTGAATAGAAGGTGTAGAGAAGTAAATGATAACAAACCCCAATTTGTTGGACAAATGATTCTACAAAGTTTGTTTCTTAAATTTCCACAAGTAGCAAGAAAATTCAATCATGATGTTAATTAACAATTAAGAAACATAGTTCAAGAAACTACACATGAATTACCTAAAAGTCCTTCAAGCTTGGATGATGTATGTCATCATGCTCTTGTTATCCCTCCATCAAGATAACAAGATGTTTGCATTGACCATGATCAGGTGTATAACAAATGCAGAATGATGAATAATGCCAAAATTACATGCTTGCTAGATGTCAAACTAACTAAGTTATTTTGTGCAAGACATATTTATTTACTAGCAATGTCTATTTACAAGATAAGTATAATTTAGATGGATTTCAAAACTTGAATGAAATTGGTTTGTGATGCCACTATTTGACACAAAAACCATATTTTAAATTTGATTGCCATAAAATTTGTTCAAGCAATTAAAGAAACGTTTCTCAAACTTTAGACATGCACATTCACTAGCAAAGCAAACCAATCAACAAGATCTATTTTTCAAAGTTTGCATTGGAAACAAAAGTCAGATCATAGATCCATTGGGAATTGTGCATGGCTTAGAATTGCCAAGCATAAGACAAAGCCCATGACAATTGTAAGTGACTTTCATGTTTAACATGCACATATTCCTTCCTTGTATGGTTTTAAAAAAGGATTTGGGAAGGCTAAACATGTGAGATTTTCCAAGAAAACGTAAAGGAAACCCTTAACCAAGTCAACATTTTTTTTATTACAAATTCTTGTGAATTTGTGATTCATTTTTGTTCGTTTTTCTGTGATTATTATGGTTCATTTTACAAATCTCTTAATCATTTGCAAGCTTTTTACAAGTGTGATTATTTACACTTGAAAAAAGGGCTTTCTTTGAGATTTGGAATTCTAGAACACCAACTTTTTTCAATTGCTTGTGAACATATTTTAGCAAGGAAATCAACACATGGTGATGGATGTCTTCCATGCGAAAGACAAAAGACACAATGAGGAGAGCTAGCAACAATTGAAGAAGAAAATCTAGACCAAAGATACTACTCTTTTCTAATGAAGAATAAAAAAACCATACCATAACAAAAACATGTAATTCAAAAAAAATGTTACAAGAGTGAAGGAGGAAAAAATAATGAACTAACAAAACCTATCCCTCGCAGCCCATGATACTTTTTTAATGATTTTGGCTTGTTGAAGAGGATGATCAAGTTGTGATATCTTATGTCCCATTTGGTTAATAGGTAGTCCAAAATTGACCTTGAAGCTTGATGGTAGAAAGGCTATTGCAATCATTGCCACACCTTAATAACTTACTTTCCACCCCCTCCTTCCCTTTCTTTCTTTCATTCTCATTCTTTCTTTTGCTTCCATTCCCCCCTCCCTACTTTTCACAAACCTACATTTGCATCCAACAAACGCAATGCTAAACTATTCTTTCACAAATTTTTCCTAAAAAACCTAGAACAACAAAGTGGCTTGCACAATCTATCGTGATGTGGGTTGTGAAGGACTTGAGATCAACATTTGATGAGATGCATTGCAACAATGTATTGTACTAAGTTGCATGACACTTTTCACTTCATATCTTCTTTATGTGCATTTACACATTTGTAAAAAACACTTTTGATGCATCTTCTTTTGTTACAATGTTTCATTTGCTTAAAAACATATCCAAAGTGTTGAAGCACAACCTACTTGTCCTCATCAAGCTCCCCATCCCACCACTTAAAGGTTTTTCCTCTCTAACCTACCTTCTATGACCTACCTCCTTGCATTTTAGGGTTTCTCCAACCTACCAACTTAGTTTTTCAACCTTCCTGTTCAATTTTTCGACCCAAATATTGCAAGACAAATTGGGGTGCTAGAAAAGCCAAGACATTTCGAAAACCAAAATGCCCACTAGAGCAAGCATCTTGATTTTTGAAATGCTTTGTCTTGAATGTAGGCATTATTCTTGTGAATAACCTTGCTTGTAGGCACATTAGAAAGTTCATCCTAGGGTTATTACGGATACCAAGAAATCATATATTAACACATTTGAAATTGTTTGTCATTTTTGTGAAGGTGTTGGGAAGTGCCCATGACATTTAATACTTATAAAGTACTGTATGTTATACTATATCACCCACAATAATGTGTACCTAGTTAGTACTTGTTGTACTGTAAAGCACAAAACATGATTCAGTCTTTGAAGTGGTAGCACTAAACTGATGCATTTACTACTCCTCTTTCAAATCTCTCTCAAGTTCTTCCTGTCATCTTCTTACTACATGGTTTGTACATACTGCAGGGTGTGTTCACAGGTGAATGAGTGACCGATTTGAATCATGGGATTCTTTTCGTGGGCTATGGAACTGCCTTGGGCCTTAGGCACTGATAATTAAGAACACTTGGGGTCCAAGTTGGTGACAATGGAATGCTTGGGTGATGCTAATGCAAATGGGACTTGTGGAATGGACATTACGGCATCATGCCCGGTCAACACCGGACCAACCTCAGGTTCAGCAGACACTCCACGTTTGGGTGGTGATCAGGAAGCAGCTGGGCTTCAACTTAATTATCATCATCACACTGTTTGATTTTCTCACAATGTATAATCAGCTCTTCAAGCTATTTTTTTGGTGGTGCCTATTCCTCTCTGTATGCTTACAGTGAGAAATTGATAAAAAGCTATTGGATACCTACAACAATGCTCAAGTCTCAAAATCTGGATTCAATCTGCAATAGATAGCCATGCAATTTTGGAATTGTATACAAACTCTTGCTAGTTATGTCATTGAACAATTCAATTGTTCATATGTGCATCAATTTCATAATACAATGAGAGTTTAGGATGTTATTCACTTTTAACTGCATATTTTTATCACAAAATTTTGTCCAAATATTTAGAGTCACATGAAACATGTGTTGCAGTGAAAACTGTCAAACTGTGACTAGTTTTTGTGTACACCATACCATGGAAACACCCTTGAGCCAATGAGTGTTCCAGTAGGTCTTTCTTTTTGCAACTGCATTCCAATCTTGGTGCAAGGTTTTAAAAGCCTTCACATCTGGAGTTGATTGAGCTTAATCCATGTAGCTGTTGGCCATGTCGCAGGACACCAGTTCCTCCTCAATTGTTGCTGCATCTGATAATATGTCAGTTTTGCCAAAGCTTGCAAACTTCAAAGGGGCCATTACAATTCTTTGTGGCTGCACAGCTTCAGCAGCTTTAGGGAAGAGCTGTTTCTGGGAAAACTGAGCTTGATGCGCAGGTTTGTTTTTCGGTATGCCCTGCAAGTCACTGATTGGACATATAAGATGTCATTTAGAATTAGCTATAGCTTTGCATTGTTTCTACGCAAGCAAAAGAGAAAGAAGCATAATATAACAGTCAATTTGATTTGATGAAAATATTCTGCCTATCCTAGCAATTTCTCTCTATGCAACACACCTCACCCAGACCCGAACACCCACAATCACTTTCATCTGCTGGACACAAATGAGTTGGTGGTGTTCCAGTCATGTAATATCAACACTTATATTAGCTCTCTATGTCTTGTGGATGCCAATCTTCTCTCACCACAGGTTTTTTACTGTGCTCCAAGACTTGCAGATGATGATGCACTACTCTTTTATGTTTCTTTTGCCCTTCCCCCATTTTTTGTCTTTCTGTCACTCTCTTATAAGTCAAAGCCAAAACTTGGTCTCTGAGTATAGGTCAAGTTTTCCAGTACAATCCAGTGCCTCCAATGGACTGTTGAATGGTCAGAGTGGATCTGAGGGAAGCAAACTGCTGGTGGATCCATTCAAGGACTGCTGTTTCAGCTCCTGTCACACACTTCTCAGCATCAAGTTTCCTTCGCTCCTGCTCTGCTTGTATCTGTCCATTTGCATTGACAACATAAGCAGCATTCTACTTTGCTGCTAATTGGGTCATTTGTGCCCCTGGCCTACCATCCACTTTAGCTTTTCTGCAATTAGAGATAAAGAGATAGAATCCTTGTTCATCCAGTGTCATACCTCTCTCACTTGTAGATGCATAGCATCTAATTGCCTCCGTGTGGTGATCACTTCAGTCTCAAGCTTCTTTTGGTCTTCCAGATGCTGCCATTGCATTGCTTTATAGTTGAAAAATCTTGGTATTGGTCTACCAGCATATGGCTAATTGAGGAAGGTATTGGAATGGGACAAAGTGTTGTGAGCAGGCATGAGAATGGTAGCTGTGATCTTGGCCAAAGAAATTCCATCCCCAGCCCCTGACATATCCATAATAAATTGTAATTACCAGAGAACAAGCTCTAAAACTTGTGGTGAGATGTATGCTAGCAATTTAGAGAGGGTGGAATGATGATGGCGGTGGTGGACCTTGGCAAGCTCTTTGGCAATAGCTTCAGAGTAGCAAAATTTGTCAGCTTCCATCTTTTGTTCAATCTGCCTTACTCTATCTTCTGCTGATTTGATTTTCTCCTGTGCTTTTCCCTGCAAACAGAGGTTGTAGCTCAAGCACTTGAGTGTTCAAATTCTTTCCTTCTGTGAAAGAAGTCATCTGAATATGGTGAAGGCCCTGAGTCTTGATCAGAGCGAAAGAAGGTGCGTTTTTACCTGTTCCCCGATCATCATCACTAACTTTTCTTCAGCACTGGCTTTTGCAAACTCAGATCTTGTAACTGCTGTTGTCTGTCGGGCAATCTGATTCTCATACTCCTCAGTGCTTGCTGCAAATTTCTGCCATTGTAATAAAATGGAGGGTGAAGTTCTTATTAATTTATGCCAAAAAAATTGTGTATAATCTTGAAGCAAAATGCCAGAGAGCTGGACGTTGAGTTCAGCAACCTTCCTTGCTTTGGTAATCTCCTTGTCCTTGGCCTCAAGTTGACTCTGTAAGAGTGCAATACACATGCCAAAGTCAGTGAGTATGCAAGCAGAAGCCTTATTCCTGAATTGAGAAACAGGGCAGTTGTATTCAGCAGCAGAAGCAGGAGGAATCAGTAAAGCTTGAGAGGAGAGATCACCTGCAGTGTTGCAATGTCAGATTTTAATGCAGATATCTTGCCATTAAGCACTTGTTGAGCTGCCTCCTGAAATCATTCTTGCACTACAAAGCTATCAGTTATTACCAAGCAAGAAACTATCAGCCAGTTTGTGTCATCAGGCTTAGTGGTCCCAGGTGGAAATTAGACTGACCTTTTCCTGTAAGAGAGCTTGCTCCCTGTTTGCAATCCTGGCATCAAATGCCATTGCAACCGATTTGTGCTTTTCAGCCTCCTGCAGGAGCATCAATCAAAAGCACAAAACTGTCATTTTGCAAAGAATCTTGCCAAAAAAGTTTCAGAAGGAGAGACAATGTCAAGGTCATTTTTATTGCGCACCTGAACTGCTTCATTTTTTGCAGACTCCAAAGCCCGTAATTCCATACTGAACTTTTTCTGCATTGCTTCCACCTGAAAAAGACAAAACCTTTTTTGAATCAAACATGTTCAGCAAATAATCATCTTCCAGATCTCCATCAAAGCTTCAGATTGAAGAGAGCAGTAGCTGCAATGTTCAAGCTTCAGTAATGGGAGAGGTGGGCTTTTCATGCTTAGACTCTCTTTTAAGTCTCATCTTGCTGATATCCAAATTTCAACAACTTTGTGTTTTACAACAGAGTTTTCAGTGGATTTCACAAGATCCTGAATTGAGAAAATGGCAAGGTGAACTGGACATATTGCCACCTCTCCTGCATGCTTTTGATCATGTTGTGCAAGGTCAGTTTGCAGTCTCCGTATGATGGAAGAAGTGTAGTCTGCATCAGAGCGAGCTCTCTCTGCAAAATCACAAGTCGAGCATTGGAGATATAAAACCCCATCTACTAGCTATTTTAGAGTATTGTCTTCATTTTTGGACATCATGGTGGTTTCACTTTTGATCTTGGAATTAAGTTTGATCCTCTCCCTCTCAACAAAAAATTGATGAGAGAATTTGGTTTGGGAACCTTCAGCAGCTTGCACCCGGGCAGTGTTGTCTTCTTGCAGCCTTGATAACTGATGCCACATAACATTGAAAATGTACAAGATTTTGCACTCAATTTATGTGAAATCAACCTGTTATCTATCACACATGCAGGAGAAAGAAAAAAAATTCCTACAGATGTGGAGGATGCAGTGGTGCTTTTTAACCAAATCCTCAATTGATGGAAGTGAACTTCACGGGACTTGCCAATGTCCCTTTGTGGCTGTTAGTTATATTTTTAAGGTGAATTTTGTGTGCCACATTTGTATTTGTCCATGACTGGCAAGAAAAAATCATAAGGGGACCTGATCCTTGAGATGTCTGCATTCCTTGATTGATTCAGCTTCACCCATTTGCGCTCGCCTCTCTCTTTCCCTTGCATCCATCAATTCTGCCTGTTTTCGAGACAGCTAGCTAGACATGTGAAGTGTTGATTGACAGCAGAAGGCTCTTGGTATCATTTACCTTAAATTGTAAGCATGCTGGGGTGGTTCATAACATGTGGCATGATGTCCTCAAATAAGAATACAATCTTTGATAAAGATTTGCAAGGAGAAGCATTATCACTGGAAATACACAATGTGAGGTGCAAGTGTAAGATCTTCTCACATTGACTGCTGATAGCCGCATGGTTGCCACATTCTCATTTGCAAACATTTTTTCTTGAAGATCACTTATTTGCTGCTCACCAGAAAAAAAACAGAGGACAGTATCAGCTATGACAAATTTCTACTGCAAAAGTCCTCAGAATGTGGAGTTTCCAAAGCAGATCTTTTAGGGTTTAGATTTTGATAGTCACACATAAGGTAGAGACATGTATATTGTGATGAAGAGAATGCAAAAAGAGAAGATAAGGATCTGTAGCCTGTTTGGCTCTGTTGAGCTGCAATTGAGTCTCCCCAGTTTCCTTCTCAACATATTTCCGAAGCAAATTCTCTTCCTTCAGTTCAACTCGGGATGTCTGAATGTACTCAACGACAAACAACACAAATGAAAAGCTAACCACCACCACCACCGCCACCAGTGCTGCCCAAGGTTTGAACCTTAAGATTGCATTGCATGAGCCACTGTTGTTCTCCAACTAGAGGAAAACCTCAAATCCAAGGTTCATTGTTTGCACTTTGTGTAGTAGGTTCAAACACTCAGACATTGTTATCCACCTGTGACTTTGCCAGGTAAAATTCTCAATGTGAAATGAACCAACCTCAAGCTGTGAATCGGCTGCCGCCTTCTGTAATTGCAGCTCATGCACTTCTGCTTTAGTTGATGCCTGTGAGAAATCAGCACAGCCCCATGGAAATGAGTCTAGAACTAGCAAGAGAAGTAATCCAAAGAAACTGTACACAGAGAATGTCAAGTTCCTGAATTCACAGTATGGCATCTGAGAAACTTGATGTTTTCCTGTTCATAAGTGGCCTTCATCTAAAAGAGAGAGAGAGGTTCTGTAGGAAGAGAACATTGCCAGCTCTTGCCGCAGGCTGCCTATCTCCTTCTGAAGAGAACAAATCCTCTCCAGGTTCACTTCATCAATCTCAGCACCAGTGGTTGGGCTCTGTACATAGCTAGAGCCAGAAGTTACTTGTGTTCATGGAATAACGGGTTGGTAGATTGGGAATTCACAATCAAGATGTTCTACTGAAGAGCCAGAGTTTGATGGTCAGACATGTTGGAGTGTGAGACTGAAGTCATTGTAAAGCTGTTGCACAGTCAGGTTGAAGAATGAGTTTTGGTCAGAATCCTCAGGATCTCCTGGATTTACTCACCAGTGTGGAAGCGTCGTGTTGGGATAGGGGTACAGCTATCATTGGCTTGTGCACACGATTCTGCTCCAGCAACTTGTCTATACAAACTCCAACATCAACTTGGATCATGGCCTTGAGTTTGTCTTTCACATTACAAGCTGGTCATGAAGAAGAGCTGGACATTTCAGCTTCATGTCTAAACTGTCATCTGACAAGACTCCCAAAGGAAGGAGCCTGGATTCCTCCAATGAACATGTGTACAAAACTTTGATCAATGATCAGGAATACTCAGATGAAGGAATGTACCAATCTGCATTTGGATAGAAGGTGGAATACCATTCCCTGCCAAGCGAACATCAGTCAGGACATGGTTCTTCTGCAGCATTCCAATCAAGGCAGCAGCACCGCCTGGTCCAATCTCATTCCAACGCAGATCTGGAGAGGAAGAAGCAACAAATTCTCATCATCTCAATGGCTTCTTAATTCAAGCCTCCCAGTGCCTACAAGCTCAAGGTTCATCCTAGAGGAGAGATCAGATCACCTTATGATGCAGTCTGGGTCCAGCAAAACACCACCAGAGGCTCTAGAGTAAAAAAAATGACTCCGATCATGAGAGAGAGAGAGAGAGAGAGAGTGAAAGAGGAGAGAATGGCAGCAATTGTGGGACCTTGCAGTAGTACCAAGACATGTGAGTGAGAAATTGCTGCGAAGGGCATGTGCCAAGGCTGCAGCTGTTGATGGACCAATCCGGTTGCTCCGTAAGTCCACCTGCAGAGAGCAACCACGGTTTTCATTGATGACAACAAAAGACATAAGATATTTTCATAAGAAACCCTTTAAGCTGGTTGTAGTAAATGAAGCAGCACAGCTCAAAGGCAAACCTCTTGCAGTGAACGATTTGAAGCTATGGCAGATGAGAGAGCAGAGATTCCTGTGCGAGCCAAGCCCAAGCTATTCCACTCCAGTGACAGCCTGCATTTTTCAAAAATGCCCATCTCATTGTTTCCCCTCTGCAGCATCTTCTTTAACATGGGCATCAAGGAGCTCCAAGAATGTGTGTGTGTGTGTGAGAGAGAGAGAGAGGGAGGGAGGGGCAGGGAGAGGATGGTGAAGAAAGATTAGGGTTCACCTCTTCAAGAAGGTAGCACTACGAACTATTTGAGCAAGGTCATTCCCTTTGTAGATGTTGCATCCTGCATGAAGGGAACCAGCCATAATCAAATTAATGTCTGCAGCCATGGCAATTTTGGTTTTTTTTTGTCACCATCATCATCAACTCCCCAGTTAGCTTGTCAGCTATGAAGTGAAGAGGTCATCATCAGGGTTTGGCCTTTTTCCTTTTTTCTTACCACTTAGGTCAAGCTCTGTGAGTTTTTCATTGTTCTTGATGACACGAAGAAGAGCTTCACAACCTGCAGAACAAAATCCATGGGTGTTAAGTTACTGGGACGTTTTGACGATGCTGTGAAAACCTGAAGTCGTAATGCAATCGAAATATTTGTGTAGATAGAGGAACTTCACGTTGCATTCCAGAGTTTGTCTTACCACTATCACAGATGGAGCGATCACAAATCTTGAGAGTGCCACCTTGCTTGCTGAGATCAATCTTCTTGAGTTGCTCCGACAAAGTAGTACCCCGAAATGAAGACTGTGCGTCTGCTGCCTCTCTTTGGTCTCTAGCAGCACTGTGCTTATCTATCTCCTCTCGGTTCCTTTCCTTCTTCATATCTAACATACTCCTCTGTCTCCCGTCCAGCAGCGTCCTCACTCTATCAACTCTATGGATCATCTCCTGTGAAGCAACTGCTGCTGCCTTCTTCCCGGAACCCAACGAGTCCTCGTCTTCTTTCTGCTTGTTGTTGAGCTCATAATAACGCTGTTCTACTTCTCGCACTTTCACCGGAGGAGGAGCTCGAATACTACGATTGTTAGGGACACTGTCAAAATGATCCTCCCCAACTCTCGCACACTCGTACTCTACAAGCAGCAACTCTGTCAGATTGTGATCATATGCAGTGTCAGCGCTCGATCCATGTCCACCTGCTCGATCTGATTCTCCCTGCAGGTGGTGGTGGTGGTGCTCTTGGCTAAGAGCAAAGACGGCGTCTTTTCCAAGAGACGCCTTCTCTGTGACCTCAATCTTCTTCTTCTTCTTCTTCTTCTTCTGCTGCCGCCGCCGCCTTTGTTCGAATTCTTGAAAAGGTTCCGGTTGGAAGCTGCTCAATGTCATTGGCACTTGCTCGATAGATTCTACTTCATGGATTATACTCTCTTCCTCATCAATTGCTGCTGCTTGGTGCATTCGACGTTGGCTCAACTCATTCCCCAACACTGAAGAAGCTGATGAGGATGGTGATGCCTCTCTGCTTGACCCAGAGCTGTCTGTTTCTCTCTCACGATCCATAGAATAATGAATAACACAAAACTGAGCTCTGGGTCTGCCTGCAAGCACCAGTTTGTGTGAGCGAGCTCGTCAGCTGCAGAATTAAGATTACCCACGAAGACAATCAAGCACGAGACAACAAGGAAAGGGGGGCAAAACGACGGTTGAGAGACGAGGACGAAGACGAGGACCCAATTGCACAAGAAGCCTGAAAACAAGAGCGCATCAGGACCAAGGGACATGGGAAACCGTTATGCCGATAGACAGGACCGGTGGGCCATTGAGATTGTGGAAGCCCGAGAGCTCTTCACTAGCGGAATCCAAAACAATTTTGGGTGAAAATCAAATCAGATCCCCCAATAGGAATTTTTACCAGTGTTGGGCAGTTATCGGGTGAGAATTGGCCCGGGTTTCAGGCCGGTTCTATTCATGAAAATCAACGGGTATCACAGTTAGTGATACCCACTTAGAAGATGCGCTGCCTGTCGGTTCTCACTCTTCTGAGAACCAGCACCCTAAAAACTGGTTTCTCCATTCACTTATAATAAAAACCATCATACCCTTCAAGGGTACAAAGGGGTATCAAAGGATATTTTAATACAGGTCTCAGGTCTAAGGGTCTACCCTAGGTAGTAGGGTTAGGGTCTATGGTCAGGTTCTAGGTGATTGGTAAGTTCTAGATTTAGGTTTCTAGGTTTTAAGCTAGGGTTTCTAATATAGGGTTTAAAGTTTCAAGGCAATATTGTGCAATGGCTCTCTTGCACACCAACTTTGTCTCCACTCACTTGGGCTTGTGTTTGATTTGAGTTTTGAGTTGATAATGTTTTGAAGCTTTAGTATTTGCTTTGTTTGTGTTTTGAGTTTTGTTTGTTCATTTGTTTAAGTTTTTAAAGTTCTCTTGCTCTCCTTTTCTTGTCCTCTTCTCTTCCTCCTTGTATCCTTATGCTCTTCTTGCTTGTCTACTCCTACTTCCACACTCCTCATCATTCCTAATCCCCATGCTAGACTACTTCTACTCATTGGGTCTTAGTCTTGAGCTCTCATTTGTTGATTCCTAGTCACATGCTCTTATTGGCTCTTGGTACATTGCTCTTGTTCAACTATATGCTTATCAACTTTTGATGTTGAACTCCTAGTCTCAAGTCCCTATTCATCAACTCCTTGTCTCACATTGTTATTTATAGGTAAGCACTTGAGGTACATGTTCTTGTTGATTAGCTCTTGGTCTTTGTGTTGTTTCTTTGCATGTGCATTTCAACTCTCAAAGGTCATCAAGTAATTTGCTTTCATAGGTAGCTTTTTAATCTTTTTTCCTTTTCATTTCTTTTGTTTTGTTCTTTGTTCATTATGTAATTAGTTTTGTTGATGGTTTATTTGTTTATTTGTATTTTTAATAATGTGTTTCTTGGTTCTTTGTGTCTAGGATTTGTGATTAATCTTTTCAAACATTTTGACATAATATTTCATTTTGCATACAACTTCTTTATGATGAGAGAGGAGAGAAGAGAATGGCTTTTTCATTATGTTTTGTAAATGTATGTTTTGTCGATTTTAAAAAGGGTAATTTTGTATTTGTCAATTTTTATCTATGGATGTCCAAAGGAGCTCACATTGTTTTTGCACATGTGGTTAATTTCTTGGGAATTGATTAACAACCAAACCATATTAGTATTGGTTTATTTGAGGTTTTATAAATTATTGGGCAAGTTTTGACAAGAAATTTAACAAAGTTATTGGATCAATAGGGCTTGAGAAAAAAAATCATTGCGTACATGAAATGAAGGTTCAAATTTTAATGCAACAAATGTGACATTAAAATTTGTTGTGCATTGGCAAGCTTTAGGTTTGAAATTTTTTGGTTGTGAAAGGGTGTTAATTTTTATTTTTACCTAGGGCTTACTTTAACTAGTAATTGGGTAGCCCAATAAAATTTTAAGGTATTAATAATAAGTATACCTACTATCTTCATTTATGGTTGAAGTGGCGTTAATGAGTTTAATTGGTTTTTATGAAGGGTAAGGTAAAAACACTATGAAAAATCTTCTTCGTTGGACCCACACTATCTTCCAATTAAAGTTTTAAAACAACAAACATACAACTACACTACAATAATATCATGAAAATATGAACATTTAATAAATAAAATGTCATGTTAAAAAATCAAGGAGCTATACTATAATCGTAATTTAGTTGCAAATGAAACACATATACGATGTAATGAACATATAGATGTAGTCAATCATGTTTGATTTTTTAACAAGTTGTAATTTAATTGTGTGTGACAACTACATTACAACTAGTGTAAATGTAACATTCAATTCGTAATTACATTCCAACTAATGTACAATGTTGACACGTATAATCATGCCATATATATGTATTTCCAACACCCATTAGATATGACACCTACACCTTGTTATGCCACTATGCTGTCACTATAAAAATATTAATTTTTCATTATTTTGTGATTGTTGTTCAACTATGAATAAATTAATAACTAAAAAATTCATATTTATTCCTTAATACATAATATTTTTTAATAACTTATTAATTACTACATACTAAGTAATATGTAGTAGTTAATTTGAAATAATTAATCCTATTTAGAAAATTATTTTGTTAATTGAATCAAATAATTAAAAAAACTAACTAATTTTATAAATTAAATTGATTAATACAAATATTAGGTTCAAATAATTTTTATGAATTCAAATTTAGATTATCAATTATTTGAGTTTTAGATATTTAGTAAGGAACTTTTAACATTCAAATAATAAATGATAAGTTACTTGAATACAGACAATTAGTTATCTAAAATAATGAACTAACAAATTAGATGAATTATACCAATTAATTCAAGTAATTAATTATTTGATAACTATGTTTTAAAACCAAATTCGTGTTTAATATTTAATATTTAGCAATGATTTTTTCAATAATTCATTAAATATTAATTAATCAATAATTTGAATTAATTGGTCTAATTTAGATGATTAATTATTGATAATTAACTCACATATATAATTATTAAATAGTTATCTATTTAATTGTACAATTAAAAAAAATTGAAAACAAACACTTGAATAATGTGGGAATTTTTTTTAGTTGCAACCCAATTTGCAACTAATGTGTAATTAAAAGATTTAACCCATATGTTTTGTTCTTGAATCTTATATCATCACAAATCATATAAAGAAGGTGTTTTGTCTTGTGTGTTCACATTAAAATACATGTGTAAATTTGGGATGTGTTTGAAAAAGTTTAACTCTAAAGACAAAACATAAAATAAAATAATTTACCTACATGTGCAAGCATGTTAAAGTATTCCTTGAAGGCTTGAAAAACAAAATTATGTGAAAAAAAAAAAAAAAAACGACCCCTTTAAATTTTTACTTTGAAACCACATGAATGTATCAAATGTGCCTTAAAAGAAGTTTTCCAAAATTTAGATTTTCATTCAATTTTCTTTTCACCAACTTTCAACTTACTTTTTGAAAACTGCATAGTTTTCTGAATTGCACAAAGTATGCCTTCCCATATCCATGACCAAAAGCTTCTGAAATCCATTTATATGTTTCATTCATCCTTATGGTTTGGGCCATGCTTTGACATGGAAATTAAGGAATTGCATTTTTCTTTTTATAGAAAAGTATGTTGGGAATGCAAATTTTGGGTGTAGCCAAAAATTACTTTTGAAGGGGTTCACATGGTGTGTATTGAGAAATTTTTAATACAAAAGATGCACAATGAAGAGCATGATGCCTCATGAGTAACGATCTGAAATTTTAACAATTTTTTTTTTCATCCATAATCTAGAAAGAAATAATGAGTAAAAATGTAGGCAAGTAGATTCGGATAGGCCATGACCACATTTTAGCTGTTGAATGGCATTGTAAGGTATGATGGTCATTGTTGGATGAGGTAGGTTAAACCTATGCATTGAATGTTTTTTCTGAATTGCCATATTTCTACCAACAGGTTCCAGCGAATACCTAACCAAAATATCAAAGGATTCTTAAAAACTTTCATATCTGGTCTGTAGTCAAATTTGGCTAAATCTTCTTGTGAATGGTCACCAGATTGGCTACATCACAAAATTGAAAGAAAAACCCTAATTGCATTTTCTTCTTTTGGTGATTTTTCCTCATTTTTTCGACCTGGGAAATATGATTTCAATCCATACAAAGTGTTTCAGTGAAAAACATAGCCCTAATTGGGCCAGGTTTTGAAGGGAAAATAAAATCTAAATGGTCACATTTCTGCAACAGGTTCCAGCAAATAACGAAAATTTTTTTAAAATTTTTTTTCTTCAAACTTTCATATTTGGTCTATAGCCAGATCTGGCTAAATCTTCTTGTGGATGATAGCAAAATCACTCTCCATATTTTTTTTGAGTGAACCCCTTGTATTATTTTACTACATAATTATAAATGTTACTAATTATCCTTGCTTATTTATAAACAAGGCAGTTTTTGCAGTTGATAAAATACAAAATTTACTTATAAATGAACATGGACATCTTTGATTAGATATTCAATTTCTTTTGTTTAATTTGTAGATACTTTGGGTCCCAATTAATTTGTATTCTAAGTGTTTACAATATTGTCTCCAAGGTAATAAACAAATACCTTATTTTGAGTTGATGTCATTTTTTGTAAACCTCCGATACATTAGTTTTGCTAAAGTTTGCAAACTTCAAAGGTGCCTCTAAGA
>Ga0209208_10004048_pt1 | contig 20902 bp, 8 predicted proteins | sample S1TSphfallax_3_FD_187694 | JGI IMG/M metagenome (GOLD analysis project Ga0209208, IMG submission 187694) | Host-associated microbial communities from peat moss isolated from Minnesota, USA - S1T2_Fd - Sphagnum fallax MG (SPAdes) (version 2) | ecosystem: Host-associated > Plants > Peat moss >...
CCCATTCGTTTGTGTTATCCACTTTGTTTTTTTGTACAATGCCCCATTTCTTGATTTTTAACAATTTATGTAAAGGGTCAAATTGAATGTCATCTTGAACAGTTTGTCATGTTCTTATTATTTACTCTGAAATTGGGTCCAAAATTGTTTACATCAAAACGTTTTCAATCATCCATTCAATTGTGAGTGGTCTCTCATTTATAATTATTGATCTGGTTGTCATTGTTCTGGAGAGAACTTATAGTGATGAGAGATGGAAAAAATGCAAATAGACAATACAAAGTGAAAAAATATAATTAAAATTTTATTGAAAATGTAAAGATAACATAATCATTGATTTGAATGGTTACTATATATGGGTTGTTTGGAGTTCCAAGGGGCAAGATATTTTAAGAGATGTGGCGTAAACCTTTTTGTGCTTCAACACAGGGGGCACAAACTTGGGTGAAATTATGTACACACATTTGTTTGAACATAGATATTGTTGTCAGGTGTTCGTGTGACAGATCCATGTGGCAATGATGACATGTTAGTTTGTCCCGACATGCTCGAATATATGTTTGTTTGGTATATTTTGACATGTCATCAAAATTTGTCAAATAAATTCCATCTTACATGAATCAAATATATTTCAAATATTCCTTACCGCTCCTGCTCACAGGCTCGCACAATAGCAATCCTACCCACTTAGTCTACACACCCCTTGTCAACGAAACGGTTCCTCCACTCTATTACGTGGGCACATGACAACATTACCTGGACAGTACCTTGTTGATGAATATCCCACCAAGCATTTTCTACCTAAACCAAACCACTGGTACAGGCAACATCTTCTTGGACTCTGGTGGCACAGTTACCTTTGCAAATACACTGCTATATCCCATGCTATATCCCAAGTTAGTGTCATCATCTCAAACATAAAGAATCCACCAATTGTTCCCTTTGTATTTTCAGGTCAATCACCTGACCAAAGATGTCAAGGTAACTTCTGAAATTCAGAGGATCCCAGCAAGACTGTCACCTGGGCCTTTTGGTTTTTAGAACTTTCTTTCTGTAAATTTCATGCACACAAAAAAAAAAAACAAGAAAAATGTTCATTTCTTTATGCATGTGCAGGGTCTAAGTGTAGACCCTTTTGGTTTTTCAGCCCCTCCACTCTGCCTATCGGCCTTGTGACGGGAGCCTCAAATCTGGAAGGGTCTGTACTCAGACCTTTCTCCAATCACCAAACAACTGTTTTTAAAATTTCCTTGTGTACTTTGACAGATCTCCCCCACTATAAGAACCCTAGGGCATATGCTAGGGGGAAATCCTTCTATTTTTATACATTATCACATTCCCATACAAAGAGAGTCATTCATGAGGGGAGATTCTTGTACTTAGGTTCACACTCTCAGGCTCATGCCCTTAAGTGGAGTTAAGAGAACCCACTCATACAGGAACCTTCCCTACAACATAAAAGGATCAAGGGTTTTTTTAATTTTTAAATTTATTTTTATTTCTTTAAATTGTGACATTGTGTCATTTTTCCCCACAGGAAAAATTCTTTCTAGGATTGGTAGCCCCTTTTTTCTAGTTGCCAAGATACAAAATTTTGTGAAGAATAACCATGATAAAGATGGGCTACTTAGGAAATTAATCAAACAACTGGCACCCTCTTGTAAGCATATTTCAAAAAACTACCCTGGTACAGCCACAAATTAATTATTCTTAGAATTGTTAATTTTTTTGAAAAATACTTACCGTCCATTCTAAAAGTTTGAAAGAAACCCTAAGCACACTAGCTTCATTATTTAGTATAGGGCCTAATTGTAAAATATTATTAGTTTCACTCCCAAAAGTAACTGAAAAAAATCATTATTAGGCACCTTGCTGCCATACAAGCCAGGTACTAAGGCAGTCTAAATTGGTGGTTACGTAAGTTCAAATCAAAATAAATTTAGAAAATAACTGGTTTTAAACTTTAAACTTAAAAGATTGCAGCAAGTTTTCTAGTTGTCACTACCAAATTGGTTGTAGTTCATAGCAGAATTTGTCCCCAAAAGTTACACAAAGCCAATAAATTTGCATTAATGTCCTTGCAGAATTCAAATTTCAAATAAGCTTTCAATGGTCTCTGAAAAAATGGGTTTTGTGTACGATTTAGGGGAAAAATTTCTAGTTTAGCAACTATTTAAAACGGTAATTACCAACATTATCCGGTTCTTGATTTTAGAAGGAACCTTCAGTCTCCGTTACAAAACTTTTTGAGTTTTGGATGAACTCTTTGGTTTAATCCTAAGACTGGTTCTTTGAGTGTTTTAGATGTTCAATTTCAATCTTTTTTTAACACAATGGAAATCTGATCTGATTAAAAATCAGGTTTGATTCTATTTTCATTGCACACAATTAAACATAATTTTGTAAAAATTTAGTTTTAGATTGTTAAACTTGCATAGTCCAAGATAGATATTATGTAACATTAATTATGTAAATTCAATTGAATTTAGTTATTTGCATAAAAATAAAATGAGGTTTTTTCTTCTTGAAGTTGCACATACATATCTAGAGAACCTAAACCTGCTAAACAAGAGATAGCGCCCTCAATCAAAATTCTGATTCAATTTTTTAACAGGGCCAATTACCTAGTCCGATTCTAACAATGGCTCCAATATAATGTGAAACCTCCAATCTTAAACCCTTAGAACCTAATCTTTAACTTGCACCTGAACATGGATAAGAGCCTACCAAAATTGGTAATTACTATAAGTAACTAAGTAGTTAGAGAATGTAAGTGGTTAATATCAAAGTAGGTATGTAGATAGCACTTGATGACTAATCGGGAGGTAAAATATGTAACTGGTTGATACATAGCTAACCACCATGTTAATTGTGAGACAAGAACAAAATGAAAAGGTATTCATGTCCATGCATCATCCATCTTGCATGATGTGCTAGTGGGTGCAAGTTGACTCTATCTAGGGAATTGCACCCTGTTATTACAAATGACCATCGAGTTCTAAAATGCTTAAAGTTGCAATCACACATGATGGTAAATCATTGTTAAGTAATGGTAGAAAATTGTAAAATGCAAATCAAGATTGTTAATAAACATAGAAGTTTACACGGCATCCTAGTTGGCACCTACTTAACATTAATGTTAGCTTAGTGTTAATTCAATGTTAACTTATCATCAAATCTTCAAAAATAAAAAATATTATCACAAAGTTGCAAGTTAACTTAACAACCCTAAAAATGAATCTTTAACTCAATGTTAACTTATTAAAGATGTTCTCAAGAGTTTTGTCTTGTTGCCTACTCCTTCTCTTCCCTAATCACCTTCCATGTTCCCCTCTACTTTCATCTCCCCCCTCTTTGCCACTTTCTAATTCTATTTTTGCTTGGTTTTTTTTTATTGTTCTGCTCAAGAAACAAAAAAACAACAAAATCTATTGTTCAAGAGAAGATTCATGTAAGCTTGCTCCAACTTTTTCACTGTCATTTCCATGCCACAATGGAGTTTCCAAGGACAAGCTTTTGCAACTAGCAAATAGAACAAAACAAAAAATGCAACATCCCAGCATTTCAAGTTCTAACAACTTGTGTCTTAACATTTTAGGCTCGAATGAACTTTGTCGAAACAAACTATGTCCTAGCTTACAAATCAACAATGAAAAATTTGTAAAAATGTGAAGGAGTGTGTGGACATGTTTTACATTTCTCAAGTGTGCAAAGCACTAGTGAGAGTAGAAGCAACAAAACCAAGCACGATGTGACTAAAGGCAACAAAAGCAAGTGCGATGACATAGAGCTTACAGAACACTAATGGAAGCAAAAAGGAAGAAAAATAATGCATGTCCCTAATGTTGATAGGAACGATGAAAAACAACAAAAAGTAGTGGTAACTTGCCATGATGGATTTTTGGTGTGAATCCATGATGGCAAGTAGGTATGCCCTAACCCTAAAAAGGTTTAGCAACACCTAGGTGTGAATGCACTTGTGGGTGTTTGTTAAATTAAAAAAATGTTAAAGGTTAATGTTGGGGTGAATTTATGGTTTAAAGGGAAAATGGATGTTTTGCTTGTGTTAACGGATTAGCTACTAACATTAGGTGTGATTGCGGCCTAAGGAAGGGAAAGGAATCATTTTTGTGATTTTATGTAAAATGATTGTGAGAACTTCAAAAACTAATAACATAGCCATGAGTCCAACAAAATTGGAGTACATTTTTTTCCACTACTATGTTGAATCATCTCACCATATTAAGTACTATGGAAAGTGGAATGCCTATAGGAATCATTGGTGACATTGCACAAGTAAACCATCAATCACCCAATCAAATGAGCATCCACTAATTGTTGAAAGCTTTAAATTTGAATCAAGGAGCTGACATACACATAGCCAACTTTCACAAATTGGTAAATTTATGTAAATAGCCTATATTAGCTAGAGTTGGCATGATTGATGACCTATAATTCCTTTACTTGACACAACTACTTCCATTTCCAAAATTGTATGTTTTGGTAATTTAGGGTAGTCACACATCCCTGAGATACATTCAACTTGTGTGTTTAACTTTAAGGGGTTCTTAATATGGAATTGTATGTGTTTGGATTTATGTATTTGCATCTTTGTTGAAAATTGATTTCAATGAAAATCCTTTTTGTTGTGTAGAAGTGTTTTTTTTTTTTAAATAACAAAAACTTTTCTATAAATGAAGAACTTTCATTATAAAGGATGGTGCATAGTTCATTAGCAATTTCAATACAATTTTTGTGAAATTGAGATAAGTTTATTAGAGTAAAAAATTAGTCAATTCACTATATCCCCATAGTGAATGGGATTAATTATTATGAACATATTGAATTCGCCAATATTTGGTTCAATAGGAAATTTATAGATGGCATTGGAATTTACCTATAAAAGAAAGTAGTTTGCTTGTTTGTTCATTTTAGTTATCATGTTTAGGTCTCCCAAACCATAATGCCCCCTGCCTTGCACTTAATATTATTGGAAAGTCCTTGATGTGTAAGGGTGCACCAAGGTGGTATCATAATGTTTAGACCTATGGTGCAAGAGTTATTGAATGTTGAAAAACATTGTTATTGAAAATTCAAAAAAATCAATATTAAAAATTGTGTCATGTTTTTGGTATTGTTGGAAACCCTTCAATGAGTCAAGTTTAATGGAGGTGATATTGTAATTTTTAGACCTAAGGTGCACAACATATATATTTTGAATAAATATTTGTCATTGGAAATTCAATAAAAACTCAAACTCTAATTTTGAATGAAAATTAGATTTCAAGTTTAGGTTATAGAAGGTGTGCGATTTTTCTTTTCAAAATTCATTAAATTGGGCCAACAACATAAGCCGCATTGGTTTTTAATAATATTTTAACTCAATAATATATTTTAAAATATTTCATATATACAATTGTTGGTATCAAGGTTTGAACCGTGGTCTTCAATGAGACCATTGCCTTTGCCAACCAATTACTAGTTCACATTGTGATTGAAAATGTCAAAGATATGTATATCACAATTTTATTTTATTTTTTCAAAAATCAAAATTTAACATTTCTTTCTTTCTTGTAGTTTGTATTCAAATGAAGCATATGATATTCATTTTTGGATGTTTTCAAAATCATAGGAATGGATAATAAATGAACATAAAAATTTCCAAGTAATATGAAGGAAAACACATTTGAATTTCGTTATTAATCAATAACAAGTCACAAAATATTTTTTCATGTGAAAATATGATTTGAAAAGTTGCAACATTTGTTTATGAAAAATAGTTTATGGCTTACATAATTATAACTTGGCTAATGTTCACAATGAAAATGATATAAAAATTGAGTAGTTGGTAAATTCACTATGCAAGGAAAGGCTTAACAGACTTGTTTGAAGAGGGTTAGAACAAACTACAATGCCATGTGTCAATGTTTGATAATTTTACTATTCAAGTAGTTAAATCGCCTAATTAGATTTCCTTTAGGTGAAACCACATAAGTAATTTCGTCCTTTCAACTTGTCACCAATCATTATGTGAAAGATTAAATTTAGTCCCTAACAATGAAAATCATTTCACTAGAGGTCCTCTTGAAACATGTGAATTAGACCCATTCTCCTTATGCATACACTAACATTTCATACTAGTACTTCAACCACTTACAAAAATAATCTCACAATTAATCTCCAATGAGTTAACATAAATTCAATCACCAACATTAGCAACTTTTACATATTAAAGTATTGCAACTACAAACAAATTATAAACATGGAATTTATTCAAATAATTCAATTCTTAAATGGAAGTTCAATGGAAATCTAAATAACCTTTACATCAAATATTAGTCATGCCTTACATTACCTTTGTGAAGTTATGCAAAGCATGGACATAACTACATTAATGTAAAAATTGTTATGTTCTAGATGCTCGTGGTTTAAAGCACAAAATATAATTTCTCCGCAATTTCTTTGAATTTTGGCATTGTATTCCAATCCCCATTGTTGACAAGACATTGAAATTCAAGACTAGCATGTGGCCCACGGCATTCCCAAGGTCCCCTTTATGAACACATTTGGTAATGTGCTAACATAACCCCTACATGACTAAGCAACATCATCCTCATGTTGCTTAGTAAGCATTTTGTTCACTTGACATCATAATTGAAAACCTTTATCTTGGAGCTAGATAATCTGATTTGACTTGGCTACAATAAAATTTAAAAAGAAAATTTTGATGACCATTTTAAGCTCTTAAATTTTGATAGCATGATCACCAAATGTTCTAAGTCTTGACATTATGTTGTTTGAAACCAGATAGTAATGTCTAAAAAACTTCACAACAAAAGAAAATCAATTACCTTGCCCCCCCCCCTCTTTTCTTGACAAAAGACAAATTTCAAGAATTACACTCACTACATGAATCTCATGTACTTAAATATATTTGAAGTCCTACCAAATATGTATAAAATAATAATTTCATTAAAATATATAATGAATAATTATGAATTTAACTAGTTAACCAAAGTTTAAATATATAAGGCTTGTATTTTTGGGGATAACTAATGTAATGCGAAAGAAACCAACATTCATCACAATATTATTTAAGACATAATCACACCTAGATTCATAAAAAAATATTGTCTCTCATAGAATATGTTTGAAAGATAAAAGAAATGGTGCGGATATGATAAAAGACAATAAAATGACCCACATCCAATTTTTTATACTTTGAACAATGGTATAATTAATAGAAGTTGGCATCAATATTGTTGTCTATTTAATAAATTTTAATATTGATTTAACATGCATTCTATTAATTTATTCAGTATACCTATCATTTTATTTCCTTTGTGCTCCATTTTTGGTCTAGTTGCAATTTTTGTGCATTTTGCTAAGTAAAATTTGTTAACTATATGCATACACATAAAATAAAGAGTGTAATTTTAATTGAAATAAAATTAAAATGGTGTAAATATTTTGATTCATGGCATGGCTTTTGTGTATAATACACCTTTATTTTTGTGAAGCCTAATATGTTGGCATTAATAAATGTTAGTGTGGCTTGTGTTGTTGACCCAATTGAAAGAATTTGGAAAGGGAAAATGGTACAAACTTCTTCAAATTTAAGTAAATCTAGTTGTCATATATTTTAAAAAGTTTGAATTGTTATTCATTTTTTAAAAAACATTAGTTGAATTTCCAATGATGAAAATTATTCAAATTTCAATATTTCCCACACATTAGGTCTAAAATTTATGAAATTTTACTCCATAAAATGCTACTCAATGAGCACTTTTTGACAATACCAAAAAGGTGCCCCAATCTCATTAATTTTATTTTTTTTGACTTTTTGAATATTCAATCAAACTTGTTTAATATTATTCAACAACTCATACATTGTAGGTCTAAACACACTTTGAAAAATCATGTCCATGATTACCTTGCAACTAGAGCTTCAAAACAACTAATATACAACTATATTACAAGTTTTCCCATTGGAATATGATGAATTAATAAATAAAATGTCACTCTAAAAGATTAAAGAGTTGTATTGTAATTATAAGATGGACATCTAGGTGCAGTCATGTTAATAGGAGCCAAACGCAATTGTAACCACTATTTAATTTTGTGTTTTTTACACCAAAATTTTTCTAAAAGAATTTTAACTTGAAAATAAATTAAAAATTTTGCACATTATCAAATTTATATCTTATTCTATAAATGTCCAAAATATGAAATTATTTCATTAACATTTGAACCTTCAAAAGTAATGTAAAAGGACTTGTAACCACTGCTTTTAAACAACAAAAGGACTTATAACCATTGCTTTTAAACAATAAAAGAACTTGTAAATGGACTTGGAAAACTTTGAAAATGACATCTTTTTTAAAAACATTTAACACAAACCTTAACCAAATAGTCCAAATATATATATATATTAAGAGATTTTTTTGAAGATGTTTTCGAAAATATTCCAAAAATATTCCATAAAATAATCATCTAAGGGGCACCAATAGCTCCTATTAGCTTGTTTACACCCATCTATACAATAGAATGTACACACCATAGATATAGTTTTGGTCAACTATGTTTGACTTTGTTGATAAATTGCATGTGACAATTACATTATAAGTAAATGTAGCATCCAATTAATGACTATTTTGTAATTAATGTATGGCCTTGACACATATGATCATGCCATGTGTATGCATTTTTATCACCCATCATATATGACACTTTCAACTTATTTGCAACTAGTTGTCAATTATGATTCTCATTGATACAATTAGTTGTGCTACTAAGTTGCCATTATATAAATATTATTTTTTCACTATTTTATGATTGTTGTTCAAATTTATTATTATTAATTTTTCATTACATTGCAACTCACAAAATCATGTCATCCAACAAACATGCTAGATCATAGATGAATCACAAAAGATTATTTTTTCCTTTTAATAATTAACATCCAATACACATGTATACCAAACTAACCAAATCAGCTAAGCCAACATGTGGACACATTAGTCAAGTTAACCAAGTTAACCACATGATCATTGTGAACAATTAATATTCAACTAGATTTCAAGGAATTTGAAAAAATTTAAATTTGGGTGGAGAACCCTGAAGCAAGTGACACATGGTAGAAAATCGGTAGATCTCCCCCTTTGCATCAATGACCTTCATGCACTTATGCCTATTGTCAAGAAACTCAAGATGAATGAGAAAGGAGGTCTTGTCATCTATACATTTTATGCATTTCTTAGTCTTTTGGTGATGTAATCATCATATTATATGCTACATAACCAAGATTCCTTTTCTTTTTCCAATTTAAAAGTAAAATTAAAAGGTTGTTACAATTTTATTTCTTTTATAGAAAACTTGAAGGCTGAAAGTTCTTGTTCTTGTTTTTAAAAGTTGAAAGTTTTAAAGAAAATGAAAGATTTTCTCATAGTTGGTGTGAAAAAATCTTTCATTTACTTTAGAAGTTGTTGTAAATTATCGGGTAATGTCACACCATTTTTGTTGCCAAAATACCTTTTGTTTGACTTGGTGTGATTGACATGATTGTTATAAAAGGTTGATTAACATAAATTGGCATTTGCATTACTTGTGGTATGCCTTGGAATTGTGCTAGATCAAGTGGGTATTCATAAGTTCAATTTTTTTTCCTTTGAATTTGTTGATGAACTTGGATTGATTTTGTTTGTGAAGGTTCTATTAATTTTTGAATTTCTCCTCCTTGGATTGTTCTTGAAACTTGAAGCAAAAAACATTCATCAAATATTACATCACAACTAGTGAGCAATTTCATATTTTGTGGGTCATAAAATTTATAGCCTTTAACTTCATCACTATAATTAATGAAGATGCATTTATGACTTTTAGAATCTAACTTCCTTCTAAGTTTTTCAAATATGTGGATATGAACATCAAAACCAAAAATGCAAAAAAGTTTAATATTTAGTTTTGCTCCATGCCATAACTCATATGGAGTCATTTGTAAAATTGTTTTTGTGGGAGACAATTTTGTACATAACAAGTTGTTGTTATTGCTTCCTGCCACAAGGAGTTTGGAATACTAACATGTTTCAACATGCTGCATATGTTTTCAATGAAGGTATGATTCTTTCATTCCAATAAACCATTCTATTTAGATGTATATGAATTTGTGATTTTTTTTGGAATTCACAATTATTCACAGAATGCATTGAATTCACATTAGAGATAATCACCACCATTGTCATTTTGTAAACACTTAATCTTGTTTCTTGTGTATGTTTTTGTCAAAGTTTTGTAAGTTTGGAACTTATTGAACACTTACCTTTTTGTTCCTAGGGAATTAACAATTTTGTACCTTGAAAATCTGTTAATGAATGTCACAAAGAACTTAGAACCACCAAGAGACTATGACATACATGTGCATTGGCCCACAAATATTAGAGTGCACAAGTCCAAGAAAATGAGTTGCTTGAAAAACATTAACCACTTAAAACTTTTCCTAGCGTTGTTTTATAGTTATGCAACCTTGGCATAGAGGAAACATGGTTATGTTAGGTATTTCTACCCCATAGACCAAATTTTCTTGTTGCATTCTTTGTAAGAACCAAACTATCACTAAAAGGAGCTTTTTGTAAATGAGCATAATTTTGCTCCATTGGAATCCCTAGTCCCACTAAATAGATATTCCTTTTTTTTTCACTTTGATTTTTGACACAATACCTTGTGAATTCTTTGTAGAAATCTAACAAGTATCATCTTTAATTAACATTTTCATTTCTAATATAGCTACCTGTCTAATTGAAAAAATACTTTACTAATCCCAAGTACATTTCAAATATTAATCTTTCAACTACAGTACATCCATATGATGATGGTACCAACTCCAACAACTTGATTAATCCTCTCATCACCCATGTACATTGCATGAGGTTCAGCAAAGGAATATATTCATAAAACCACTTTCTATATGGAGTCATGTAATGAGTATATTTTAAATCTGACAACCATGTTTTGAATCTTGAACAACAAGTGAACGTGCTGAAAACAATTCCAACATTTCATTTTCCACTACCATATTTCTATGGGTAGGGGTTTGAGTTATATTGGCTTGATTTGAAGTTTTTTGTTTATTTTCTTAGCTTTTCTTTTAATGCTTACAATCATTGATGTGATGTTTTACTAAGTTGCAATAAAAGCAAATGTCATTTTTCTTCTTTGTAGTGTCATCCATTTGATTATTATTGGTTACATAAAATGTCTTTTATTATTACTTGAACTTGTTATTGGTCTATCCTCAAGAGAAGAATGCAACAAGTTGAGTAGATACATGTTTTTTTCCATTCATGATTTCTAGTTTTTGTAGCTTGGCCATTAGAATGAGAAATGCTAGCATGTACAAAACATGTTTCTAGCAATTATGCCAAATATTTTGTATGATGCAAGCAATGCTCCAAGGAGTTGCATCATCGCATCTTGGTCATTCACAACCAACCCAACACATGCCATTTGATTCAACAAGTCTTGAATTTTTTTCAAAAAGGAGGTAGTAGATTCTCCCTCTTGCATGATTAATCTTGTGGATTTCTTTTTTATCACAAGCCTCATTGATCTATTCACATGTTCATACATGACCTTGAAGAAATCCCATGTTTCTTTTGTAAGATGTTGGACTATTGCTAATTGATTGTGACAGAAAATTTGCAAAACATTGCAAGTGCTCTTCCTTCCCAAAGTTTCCAAGCCTTTGTAGAGTTACATTAGTAGGACTAAGATTTATGTCAATTCCATCAATTATGCTAATTAAATCATTTTTCAAAAGTATTATTCATTTTTTAGAAAAGGTAGTTTGTACCATTCAACTTTTCAATTGAAGTGGTGTTATATGCAAAACAATTACCAATGGATGTCATATTGTGTTATGATTGTGAGACCAAACATTGACTATAGCTACAAGACGTGAGTTTGCCCTTTTTGAACCACTATTAAGCTTTCTTGCAAACCTACTTATCACTCATAGAATTTTACCTTTTATGTTCTGATACCATGTTTTTAAACTTTACGAATCATGCATTCAATTATGAAAGAGGGAAACCAAATTGCTAAAAAATATATTTTAATGAGGTATCTTAATGAAAGACAAACCACAAGGGGTATTTACAAAGGTATAGCCAAGAGGCAAAATCTTAGGTAAAAATATGTGACTTTTAGTAATGTGTCTAGGTCCATTCAAGCTTGGGGTGCACAAAAGGAATGTTTTGCCCCAAAATCACTCTCAAGACACTACTTTTGAATGACCATTACATTTATGAAATAATTTATTTGGTAGATTTTATTTTTTCATTAGATACTCACATACTTCTAAAATGATGGTGATTGTTTATGATTTGGATGATTAAAACATGTCCTTAAGTACCCTAAAAGATGGTTTAAGAATCATGTCCCATTACGTAAATTTATCAAAAAAGACTCAACAAGATTAACAATATTTGTTCAAATTGCTCCATATTTTAACCACAACTAGATTAAAATATGTTCTATATGATGGCAAATTTTTTGTATGATAAATCACCATATTTTATGGAATTGATGTTAGAATGTTGGATTTTTTTTCATTAAAAAGGTTGCATTAATAAAGATAATCAAATTAATTTTGTTAATTACAAAATTACATTCTGAAGGTTTGGAAACAAGTATAAGAAACATGGGTGCAAAAAATAGGACATTATTTGATGTGTTTAATAGGGTCTTGGCACTTCAAATGAAAGTATGTCATTATAGAAATGTCGTGTAACCTTGCATTCCTTTTTGGTTTGTACTTGAACATGACATTAAAATTTTGTTCAATTGATTTGAATCATTCATTATAACACTTAAATTGTTTAAAGCCTAAACACACATATCCCCCTTTCATTGTTTAACATCTCAAAATATTCATTTTGTTGAATCCTTGTTTTAGGATTCATGACACATGATAAAAGGATGCCATGGTTCCTATTGTGGTACCCCAGCCATGAATGCACCCATCTATTCAATTAATGTGAACTATAGAATGAACAAATGGGTGCAAGTATGATTGGGTGGACCCACAAGGAACATCACACACTTAATTACATAAAGAGGGTTAGATTTAGGAATGATTTTTAAAAATATAATAAGTCTTTTTGTACATTGGTTTACATCACCAAGTGAAATATAGTCCAAATATTTAAATGATTCAATTTGATCAAGATTTGAACATGTTTTGATGTTCCTAAACATTTCCTTAATAGAAAATTTCAGGAAAGTAATGCAAAAATATTTTAAACATAGGAACTTGTTAAAGACCCTAAATGATTTTGGTTTTTTTAGTTAATGGTTCTAAGATATGCCTATGTTGTTTGTCTAAGGGTGGTGACCAACAAACTGGCTAAAATATGTAACATGATTTTTTTACTAATTTTTTGGCACAAGGAAAAGTACCCATTTTATAGCCACATGAAAAAGGAACATTGTTTTTCGGTTTTTTAACTAAATTTTTATTAGTTTTCATAGGGGATGTCAAGGACCATTTACTTACACTAAGCATTCATTAAAAAAATCAAGCCTTGATAGTTGAATGTACATAAAAAACATATGGCATTCTTGGAAAAAATGTAATCTAGGAACTAATTTCCTAAAAATTGTCTTCCCACAATTTGAATGTTGATTTCATCTTTGACCATTGAAATAATGTTTTAACCAATCATGATCATTGGTTTTGGCAAATTAAGGTTCCACGCTTTTGTTTCTTATTCGATGTTCAAAGAAGTTGCAAGCTATGATGGTTGGAAGATTGGAGGCTATGGCGAATGGGCAAGCTATCAAGCACTCCCAACATCACTAAGTTCATAAGATGGTTTGTGCTTTAGATGTGGGAGCTTGGAAATGAACAGGTGCAACTTGTACACTCAAGTGGGTTAACATGACATCATTTCCAACTCATGTAAATATGCACTAGACCTAATGCAATACCTTTGATTTCATCATGTGCTTTGTTGAATTGCATCTCCCATGAAAAATAGTGTTGATGCCTTCAATATCCATAGAGCAGTTGCAGTTTCTCCTACTCTTGAAGGTACAATAGAAATAATACCCTACCCATTGCCAACCTTTTGAATTCCAAGTAGTAGACCTCAAATACTCACTCATATTTAAGCCTATGAATGCTACTATCACCCATTTATTACATCCACATGAATTTTTGCATTTATTGTTATTATTGAATCACAAAAAAACTTCATACAAACAACTAGATCTGTGTTTCAGCATTTTTGCATAGTATCCTTATACAACATTGGGTTGCAGATTTTGAAAGAGATTTGGTCTCTTGTGAGTAGAGAGAAGGATTTTCTAGGAGCTCAAATTGAGTAGCTTTAGATTCTTTTCTGTCGTTTATAATGCAAATTGTAAACAAATACAGTTCTTGGAACAAATTAGAGGTTCCTATTGAGGAGCAAAAGTAGGAGGAAAAGGTTGGCACAACAACATTGATGTTTTCCATATCCATGGAATAAAGCTATAACTTTTCTTACTCTTAAAGGTATAACAAAAATAAAACCCTACCCACTACCATTGAATTCCAAGTAGCAGATCTTGAATGTTCATTCACATTCATGCTTTTCAATGTTGTTGTCACCCATTCATTGTATCCACATGAATTTGATCATTTCTTATTGTTGTTGAATCACAAAATAACTTCATACAAAACAATTGGATCTATTTCTCAATATCATTACACAATATCCCTATACAACAATTGGTTGTAGACTTTGAAAGAGATTTAGTTTTTTGTTGAGTAGAAAGAAGGATTTTTTAAGAGCTCAAACTAAGCAACTTTATTTCTTACTTTCTTCTACCATGCAAATTGTAAATAAGCACAATTCGTGGAACAAATTAGAGTTTCTTGTCAAGGAATAGAAGTAGGAGGAGGTGAGGGCCACCGTTTTCTTATGATATGCATGATAATGATGAGCATTGAAACCACCACCACCACTCTTTGGCAAATATATTATCACAATTGCAGGGTGGCAAATTAAGGCAATAAGATATGGTTGCTAAATATGTAGTCAACTTGTATGAAAGATCATTTTAATGAACAACTTGTGTGGGTCACGACACCATTTCAACATGGAAAGGCGATCAAGGAGTAATTTGACATTGAAACAAACATATTAAAAAATAAAGAGAAAGATGTTCAAATAAAGGATGCTTGAAAGGGGGAAGGGCTACAAGGCTGCTTGGAGATTTGGCATGTGCACTTGAGTATGTTGTGTTGAAAAGAGATATCCTCTACTAAAGTTGCAAAGCTAAAGGAAACATTTTGTTGGAGACTTGTTGCAAAGTGTTTAAAGTTTCAAGTGGCTAGGGCCCTAGTGGAAAATGGTTAGCAACTCTTTTCTTTCATGTACATAATACATTTTAGATTGCATAAAATTAAATGAAACAAGATTGCCTATGTAAAGTCCACATTCTATGTACATGGTGACTTCACAAACCATGAATCATTGTTCAATTTTATGTGTCAAATGGTTTGGTATACATTTCCTTTGGCCAAGATCTAGAATTTGTTCTTCTAGATTGAGAATTTTAGGACTTTAATTCATTTGTTGATTAAAGGATGGATTGAAGCATGGGTAAGTTTTGTCTAACATGTTGCTTGAATCATTGATTGGTATATGAATGTTACACATAGAGGTTTTATAGGGCATGCCAACCAAAATAATTAATGGCTACCATTCATTGTGATGCAGATGATGAATAAGTTAGTGGCAAGATTGGTTTATAATCATTGGCATTCATAATGAAGGCAATGATGTGATATTCGTAAGAATTCTTGTCATGTTTGAATTACATTGTTGGCACAATGGTTACCTTCAAAGTATATTAGTTTGTGGATTTTTTGTACAATCCCTTTTACATGGCCCATGAAATGTTTTTTTACATATATTAAACAATACAATGATTACATTTGGGCTTGTAATGTGATAGACAAGTTCCTATAGTTCATTTGTGTGTTTACAATGATAACCTTAATCCAAGCAAATGATCTTGAATTCATGACTTACATCAATGTGTTGCCCATTACATAATCTCACAGAGTTCCTTGATGCAGTTTGGGTTTACTTCAAGCCCTCAAAGCTTACCAAAATTTGGTGAGCTTGTTAGTATCCACATCCATGTTTTTTTTTTTGTTGATTTAGTTTGTCGTGGTGCAATTTGTAATACTTCTAGGGTAATGATGTCTAAGTAGCATTGAAAGTTGCAATGTGTGACAATAATTGTTACCTAGCTAAGCATTTAGTGTCTAAATTTGTGAACTAGGTTGGAGCAACTTTTATGTAACCCTTTGTAGATCTTAAATATTTGTAGGATTTGAACAAAAATGTAATATATTTAAGTTTAGTGGCTGTTAATAGGTTTTTTGGTTTTCATAGTTAATTAATCCAATTTACAACATAACTATATAACATATAATCAATAGAAAATTACATCTCACTTGTGTATATCAATTCAAAAACCATTTTTTGTTTATGTAGTTTGTTTTAGGTTTAAGGTGGTTTAGAATATGTCTTCCATGTGAAGTAGGGTGGTTGTAGTTCCTTGCATTTGGATCAAGGAAATTTTTGTTGTATATTGTTGTTGAGATATTATGGTTTTGACCTATTACTCTATTTCAAATTCTACTGAAAATTTCAATTTTGAGATGACAACATATAATGTAGCAATAAGTTTTAACTAAATTGATGGTTGTCTTGGTTATGGCTAAATTTTCTTTGACTTGCATATAACATCAAGTCTTGTCTGTTTTATAATTAAACTATAACTCTAATTACAATCTACAATGTGTAGGTTCAAAGGGTCAATTGTTTTAGTCAACTTCCATTTAATATTTTCATCAAGGGGTGATAGAAATGGTACACACTAAACAACATAATGGTGAGGCAATTCGTGCTTGTCAAGAGGATGTTGCTACAAGGAGATTTGCCCAAAATGAACATGCAAGGAGGTTTAGAAAATGGCAAAGATCTCAAGCATGAATTATAGCAGCCATTGTTATTCAACCTATTGAAGGCATTGCATATTTCAATGCAGATAGGTCAATTGGAAAATTTGTAGAAAGAATCGTTGAAGAGTGGTTCCATCAAATTGCACAAAGAGGTCTGGAATAGTAGTAAATGTTGCTTCCTAAGATTTTGAAAAACCCAACTTGGCAAGATGTCTTTCCAAATTTCATCAAGTTGGAGAATGCACAAACCCGCAATGCAAAGTTTATTGAAAGGATGGCAATATATGAAATGTAACCATTCCAAAGATGACCAATGTGCCCAAAATGTGTTTATTCCTATGGTGGCGTTAGATTCTTTCATTGGCATTCACTAAACCAGTTTTTGACTAGGATTCAAAGAAGAAATTTCAAAAGAAGGATGGACAAGCGATTGGGTCTTGAGTCCCACATGGATAGAAATCTTTGGGCTTTATGTGATAAGGCAAAAAGGAAAGATGTTTTGTCCTTGGAGGTTTGCAATGCAATTGCTAAGTTTTGGATTAATAACACCCAAATCAATCCCAATATGAAGGACATTGTGAGGAGGTGACTTGCTCAAAAATCATGGAGTCGCATCCAGCCTGCCTTCTTTTGGAATCCAAGGTATGGTGCTTCTCTACACAACACATTGTTAATGCAACATTAAGTTTATTGACACCACATGTTTCCACATTTGTATATAGGTTGCATCAAATGCTTGAATTGAGATAAACTAGATTGGAACTATAAATTGATTCCTTCCTTGTTGGATGCTTATCATTGAAGACAAATTTGAAATATGTAATTCAAGCTTCCATATAACCATGGTCCTACTTGTTTCATTCCTATTTTACATTGTTATTTAAAATGTCTTTAATCGTGGTAATCCTAATGTTCAAATTTTTCCTTTGTATTACTTTAACAATTGGGCATTCTTGAATTGATTACTTTATCCTTACCAAATAGGAACTTTCCAAGTTTTGTTTCCTTCAATCTTTTGTGCAAGGATCATGATTACTATTTATTGTAATGTGTACTTCAATTTTTTTGAAGGGATAGGAAACTTAAATCATGTTTATTATCATTCTTATTGATGTTAAATTAACATTTCTTGTGTGATTCTTGTTTTTAGGTATGTTTCCAACTCAAAAAAAAAATTCGTTACATCTAGTTCCTTATGTGGCTAATGCAAGGAAGTTGTCATTTCCTTATGGTTTTCTCCTTTGTACTTTTCCTTTACTTACTATTTTGTTCAGTATGTGGAGTCAGTGCATTCTTTAGTATAGTATTGCCTTGAAATGAACGTAGTTCTTGTTATTTTTTGCTTCCCATGTTGCAATTTTCATGAACATTCTTCATGAAGGTCATGATCAAAAGGAAACAAAATTGTTCTTTGAATGTAAGTTTTCAAGGATTGACATTAATTATTGTTTGTGGAACTTGCAACTTTCTTTTTACACTTGCTTTGTGGAGCAATTAAAAGATGTGCAAATAAGGTTACAAGCTTTCGAGAGGTTGAATGTCGCAACCCCACTTTTGGAAGAGTGTGAGGATGAAAATTGGGATGGGAACCTTAACACTAGGATTGTGACAGAGTACCATTCTTACATAGTGATGATAAGGTGCATGACAACTTGTTTTTGCAACACTATTTTGGGTTACACAAGTAATACCTCCAAAACCAAAGTTGTCCACTCCCTGTAAAACATATTGTGTTTTCAAATGGATGTTCTTCATAATTCAAATGTGGAAGATATTTTTTTTATCTTGCACATTACCCATCACTAACCAAGAGTAAAGAATTGCTTCTTGGAACATGCATGTAATGGAATTATTTTGGCTGTGGCCATAAAAAAGGAAGGTGGGATGGAGCTAGAACATCTACAAAATAGGTCCATAGGTTTAAACACGTTAAGCCCAATGGTGTCTAGTTTCATAATGTTGAAGACATTATGAAGTTTCTACAAGGGCATTTTAATCAAGAGCATGCACGTTATACACAAGCATGAAGAAATGTTCATCATTTGTTTTATGACATGAAACTTGTTGATGTGAATCGAGAGCAACAATTTAATGCACGCATAATTGCAGGGGCACATAGCTTGCATCAAGTACATATTGTTGGATTGGAAAAAATATAATTACAAATATAGAACTTGTCTTGTTTTCACAAGCTTTGTACAAATGGTAGTGATGGTCCATGTGACCATGTTGATTATTTGCAAGGGTTTTCTTTGATTTGATTAATGCCCTATAGACCAGAGGATGTTAGAAACAAGACTGAGGAAGATAATTGCTTGATTAGCAATGACAAAGAAATGTTGGCGGTTACTTTAAATGTTGGTGAACATTTTGCAATCATTATTGTAAAAGATAATCCCAAAGGTGATGACTTTTGGATATTTATATGTGAAGAAGCTTTGTCTGTGGTTGAGGAGGTCAACAAGGTTGATTATCGGGGGTAGGAAGTATACAGGGGATAACAAATTGTAGTAGGGAAGTATTACAAAAGACAAGGGCTTGCAATCTTATGTTTTGTGTGATGGAGGGCCAACTTTCATTTACTCACACTTAGTGATTGCAACAAAGTTTAATATGATTGTTGCATGACACAGACAAAGGGGTGGGAGGATTGGATCTCAAATAACATTCTTCCCATGGATGCTTTCAACCATATTCAATCCATGTTAAGTGCCACATGATTATGATATGATTATGCCTTCTTTTTGTATATGGCTTAAAGTTTTAAATAGGTCTTTAACATGTTTGTTTGTGTGATACATAGTTATTAAGTCAATTGACTTTTTGTTTTAAAAATTAATAGGGTTTATATTGCTAATGATGTATGGGAAATTATGTGATAAACACAACTAATGTTTTGATGATCTTGTCAATACCACGGCAATGCAAAACTTCATTTTTTTCTAATAGGTAACAACCTAGAATAAAAAAAATCTGCCATAGAAGTAGGATAACATGATAATTTAAGTTCACAAAATATGTTAAAGATGTTGTAATAGATAAAACTACAATGATTGATTCAACAAATTCAAGATCAAAATAAGGTGGTGGTAAGAATGAATCAATATTTATTATTTTTGTGAAAACTTACTTTAATCAGCATGGACTTACAATTGTTAGCATTAGAGATGAGTCATGTTATGGTAATGAGTTAAGACAATGTGCAAATACCTCAATTAGTACTGCATAAATTTTTTTTATTACACAAGTGCAATGCATTTGTTTTTGGAGGCAAGAAATGAGGTTTATGACTATAAGTTACATGTTTATTCTAGATCTAACTTCAATTTCTTGCAAGAATTTTGGACACAATTTTGTCACATGAAATTATTTCTCCACTACAACATGCAAGTTTTCAACTTGGTTAGTACCATGTGCTTTACAAAAATATTATAATTTTATGGGTGATTTTTTCCAAATGTTAGTAGGTTTCATATTGTATTGGAATTAATATTTATGTTTTTTTTCCAGTTCTCAACTATTAAGTTTTTGCAATGACTTGTGATAGGCATGTTTTTTTTATCATTGCAATTTATCATGGGTTTAGAGTTGATCCAATTGCAGGTTGTGTTTTTACATAGTCTTAAATCTTATAATTTTCACAAATTAATAGTAGCATTAGGTCCCACAAAGTAATGATCTCATGGCTGAATAAGTTTTATTATTTCTAATTGTGTTTTTAAATTCTAGTGACATTGTTGTGCTTGCAGGTTGATGTCCCAAACTTTTATCTCTAGGTCATGTTAACAAATAGGAGATCTACTCAAGTGCAAACATAAATCTTTATTGAAAGGAAACTACAACATAATACTCACAACACAAAACACAACATCAAGAACTCTC
>Ga0209208_10004049_pt1 | contig 20901 bp, 13 predicted proteins | sample S1TSphfallax_3_FD_187694 | JGI IMG/M metagenome (GOLD analysis project Ga0209208, IMG submission 187694) | Host-associated microbial communities from peat moss isolated from Minnesota, USA - S1T2_Fd - Sphagnum fallax MG (SPAdes) (version 2) | ecosystem: Host-associated > Plants > Peat moss >...
TGGATGACGGCGGATACGGATGCGGGGCCCATTGTGAGCCAGCAAGCGGTTCCCATTGCCGACACGGACACGCCGCCGACGCTGTTGCGCAATTGCATCCGCGCAGGAATGCCGCTGCTGGCGGACCTGCTCGCCTTGGCCGCCAGCGGCTCACCGATACCGCAAGTGCCGCAGGATCTTTCGCGGCGTGAATATTTCGGGCGCGAGGCGCCGGGGAACGGGCGCATTGATTGGAACCGGACCGCCGGGGAGATTGCCAATCAGGCACGGGCTTTCAACTATAGCCCTTTCCCGCTGCCTTGGGGATATTTGCAGACGGATGTGTTGGGGCACACGCTGGCAGTGATGAAGGCGGAGGACACGGGCGTGGCCGCGAACGCGCATCCAGGCACGGTGAGGGAAGGCGGCATGCTCATTGCGGCTGCGGATCACTGGGTGCGGCTTATTGAATATTCTCGGCTGCCAGCGTGAGGCTTAAATGGTTGCGGTCGATTTTTCCGTTGGGGTTGCGGGGGAGTTCTTTCATCCAGTGGAAGGCGGTGGGCAGCATGTATTTCGGGAGAATGCGGGAGAGATTTTGGCGGATGAGGGCGGGCGGGATGTCGCCGTTCAGCGTTTCGTAGAAGAGGGTGATTTCCTTTTTCGGGCGGTTGTAAAGGACGCAAGCGTTGGTGACCTGGTCCATGGCGAGAACCTGATATTCGATTTCGGGCAGCTCGATGCGGTAGCCGAGGTGCTTGATCTGGTAATCCAGGCGGCCGACGAACATGATCTCGCCGCGCTGGCTGCGATAGACGAGGTCGCCAGTGCGGTAGATCAGTTCGGGATAGCGGGTGTTCAGCGGGTTTTGGACGAAGGCTTTCGCGGTTTTTTCGGGATCGTTCCAATAGCCGAGCGCGAGGGAACTGCCGCGCACGCAGAGTTCGCCTCGTTCTTCGGAGGCGCATTCGTGGCCGGCCTCGTTGAGGATCAGGATGTCCGTGTTGGCGCAGGGTACGCCGATGGGCAGCGGGTCGTCATCGGCAAATTCGCGGTCGAGGACGAAATAGGTGCAATCGACGGTGATCTCGATGGGGCCGTATAAGTTGACGAAGAGCGCTTGGGGCAGCGTTTTGCGCCAGTGGTTCAGGTGCTTCATGGGAAACACTTCGCCGGCGAAGAAAATGGTTTTGAGGCAACTGAGATTGAACGCTTCCAGCAATTGCTGTTTGGAAATGGCGACCATGATGGAGGGCACCCAAAACAGAAAGCTGATTTTGCGCTGGCTCAGGAATTCCACCAGCCTGACCGGAAACAGGGCGAGTTGTTCGGGGATGATGACGATGGTCGCGCCTTTGGCCAGGCAGAGATTCAGCTCCAGCGTGTAGATGTCGAAATAGAAGGGCGACAGGCTGCCGATTTGCTCGGTGCCCGAGAACTGGAAGCGTGAGAAGCACCAGTCCATAAAATCGATGGTGGCGCGGTGATTCAGGGCCACGCCTTTGGGGATTCCGGTGGAGCCGGAGGTGTTGATGATGCAGAGCGGGTCGGTGTCGATCAGGCGGCGGAGGCGGCGCCAGAGGGCGGCGTTGTCGTATTCGAGTTGGGAGTCGAAGATGTCCTCGATGAACAGAAATTTCTGTTCCGGAAGCTGCGCGGCCAGGGCGCGTGAGGTGATGACCAGGATGGGACGGATGTGGTCGAGAATGCCGCGGGTGCGCTGCGCGGGTGCGCCGACGTCGAGGTTCATGTAGAGGTTGCCGGAGTAGAGAATGCCCAGATCGGCGAAAATCACGGCGGCGGATTTGGGCAGATAGACGGCGATGGGCTGGCAAGTGGCTTCGGTGTTCAGCAGGAGGGTGGCGCAGCATTTGGCGTGGCGCTCCAGCTCGGCGAAAGTATAGGATCGTTCCGATTCGACGATGGCTAGGCGTTCCGGGCAATGGCGCGCCGCGCCGTTCTCGAAGTACTCAAGGATGTTGGTTTGCATTGCTGCCGCTGAGACGGTCGACGAAGTCCATTAGATCCTGGACCGTGGTGAGGCGTTTGAGGTCGGAGGCGTTGATATGCACGCCGAAGCGCGAATCGAGCATGGCGACCACGCTGAGGGCGGCGAGGGAGTCCCAATCAGGCAAATCCTGGATGATGTCAGAGGGTTCGACGGCCTCCAGATCAAGGACTTGGGCCAGTTTTTCGCAGAAGCTGTCGGTGGTTACAGTGTTCATGAGACGAGATCCAGTTGCGCTTCGAATTGATCCACTTTGCGCTGCAGATCGGTGAGGCGGCTGGCGCGGCAGCGCACGAAGAGATTTCGCGGGAGCTGGTTCAGGAAGACGCCGGTGCGCCATTCGCCGCGCAGCAGAGCGACGCCTGAAGGGTCGTCGGCGGGCTGGTAGATGATATCGGCCAGCACGCGGTCCGGGCCGGCGATGTGCGGGCCGGAGCCATGCCAGGTGCAGGAGTTCATCAGGACGACATCGCCGGGCTCGACCGATGGCGCGATTTTGGGCCAGACGGGTCCCAGGGCGCCGAGGTCGAGTTCGCCGGCGTCGCCGAGATAGCCAAAGTGGTGGGTGCCGGGGTAAAAGTTCATGCCGCCATTGTCCGGCGTCATGCTGGAAAGGGGAACGAACGCGGAGGCTTTGTTCGGCCAGCCGCGATGATAACAGTAGTCCTGGTGGGCGAAGACGGGAGTACGGCTGCGCTCGTCTTTGACCACGAAGCGCTGATTGTAGAGGGCGATGTCGGGGCCGAAGGCTTGTTCAATGATGTCGAGCAGGGCAGGGTGCTTGTGCATGTCGGCCAGCGGCGGCGGAGGCGTTTCATCGACAGCGACGGGGTTAAAGCGGTTCACCTGACGGCCGCCGCGGATTTTGAGGTCTTCCGCGAAAGCTTGCCAAGCGGACTGCCAGACGCGCAGGGTTTCGGCGGGGATGGCGTTGCGGATGATGAAAACGCCGGTTTGCGCGAAGACTTCGCGGGAAAACGACGGAGAATCGAGCAGCGGCAGGAGTTCGCGCAGTTCGTCGGGCGCCAGTCTCTTTGTGGTTTTCACGTGCAACTTAGTACCGACAAAGGAGTGGCGGCAGGAGGCGAAAGCTCTCGCGGGCAATTTGCAGACGGCTAAGAAGCGCGGCGGCGCGGGATGAGGCTTTGCAGGGCGCGGTTGAGTGCTGCGGCGACCTGGAGGACGTTTTCGCGCTCCATGTCGGGGTAATGGGGCAGGCCCAGGACGCGGTTGCCGAGGTCTTCGGTGATGGGAAGTTCGGCGCTCGGACAATTCTTGAACGCTGGCTGAACGTGGCATCCCTGGCCCCACCAGGGGCGCGTTTCAATGCCGGAGCGGCGAAGGCATTCGGCGACGTGAGCGGCGGAACCTGCCGGCAGGACGACGCTGGTGGTGGCGGTTGCCCAGCCCTGGGCATAGCCGGGCTGGAGCGTTACGCCAGGGATGGGCGCAAGCGCTTGGCGGTACCAATCCATTATGCGCAGGTGTTTGGAGCGAATGGCGGGCCATTGGGCAAGGCTGGCCAGGCCGACAGCGGCGTGATATTCGCTCATCTTGGCGTTGATGCTGCGGCACTGGGCGACGCGCGAGACTTCGAACCCGAAATTACAGCAGGCGCGGATGCGGCGGGCTTTTTGCGGGCTGTCGGCAATGACGAAGCCGCCTTCGCCGGCGGCCAGGATTTTGGTGGCGTGCAGGCTGACCACGGTGAGCAGCGAACTGGGGGCTGCGGTGTCGAATCCGGCGGCTGCGTCCACGATGACCGGGACGCCTGTTTCCTTTTGAAACTGCTCCCAGGCTTGCAGCTTGATGGGCGCGCCGAAAGGCGAGACTACGATGACTGCTTTCACGGGGCGGCCCTGGTGGAGTTTTGCGCGCACAATATTGACAGCTTTGTCGGGATTAAGCGCCCAGGTTTCCGGGTCGACGTCGCCGAAAAACGGCGTGAATCCCGCCGCCATGGCCGCGTGGGGCGTGGCGGCAAACGTCCAGGAAGGCATCAGGCACAGGCCGCTTTCTTGAGTTTCTCCCTCTTGAATTCCAAGAGACAAGAGCGCGGCGGTGATTCCCGCAGTGGCGTTGGAGACAGTGACGAGCGTTTGGTCGCGCGCGCCCAGATGGCGGGAAAGTTCCTGTTCCAGCCGCATCACCAGCGGTCCATAGTTGGAATAAACGTTTCTGGAATCAATGGCTTGCAGATAGGGCAGAATCTCGGCCGCAGAGGGCAGCCTGGGGCGCAGCACGGGCAAGGGTTCGGAAGACTTTTTCGCGGGCGGCGCGGAATTCAACTGAATGACAGTGGCTTGACTCATCATTTTGAACAGACCTTTGGGAACAAAATCCTTTAAGGACCCTATCGAGACGAGCAGAGACTTACTGTAGGCAAATGCTGAAAATTGATTTGCGCCTAGTCCATGTGAATTAGAGATGAATACGCAAGTACAAATTCCAGTCGCGATGAGTAGTGGGATTGTTGTAATCTTCCTACTAAAACCGTTTCAGGTTTCTTGTATTTGTCTTTGTTTTTCGCGTCTTTGCTTTAATTTTGCTGCCACGTTTGCCAGCGCAACAAAATAAGGGGAAAAATGTACAATTTGCGCCCAGTTTCTCAAAAACTCAGCGTGCTTCTGCTGAGTATTTGTTCTCTATTATTTAGCCCGTATTCTTCCGCGTACGGGCAAGGCAGTCAATATGGTTCGCTTGTTGGTTCAGTGACCGATCCAAGCGGCGCCGTGGTTCCGAATGCCGATGTCACCATTGCCGACACCAGCCAGGGCCAAACCCGCCATGACAAAACCGACAGCAGTGGCCGGTACAACCTGGTCAACGTGATTCCCGGCACCTACACGGTCACAATCGCCGCCAACGGATTTCGCACGGCGGAAGAGACCAAAGTAGTCATCACTCCTAACACCGTGAGCCGCATTGATGTTCACCTGGAAGTGGGCCAAGCCAGCCAGCAGGTGAGCGTTTCGGCCGACACGGTGGAACTGCAAACCGATAAAGCCGACACGCATTCTGAAATCACGTCGGCCGCGGTTGCCAATTTGCCCATATCGGGGTCTGGCTACCGCAATTATCAGCAGTTGATCGATCTGACGCCGGGCGCGATGCCGTCCGCGTTCATTAACTCCATTACCGACACGCCGGGTGTGCCGCTGAACACGCACATCAACGGCGGCAACGGCCAAACCAATGTCACCACCATTGACGGCGCGGAGAGCGTTAACGTTTGGCTGCCGCAATACAGCGGTTATGTGGTTCCGGCCGAGAGCGTGGCGGTGGTGAACGTCACCACCAGCGCCTCCGATGCCGATCAGGGCATCGCCGGCGCCTCGTCCATCACGGTTGTCACGAAATCGGGCACCAACGAAATCCACGGCAGCGCTTTCGAGTTCCACAACGACCAGCATTTGAACGCGCGCAACTTCTTCCTGCAGCCGGGCACCAGCATTCCGGTGGGCATTTACAACAACTACGGCGGCACCGTGGGCGGCCCGGTGGTGAAGAACAAAATCTTCTACTTTGGAAGCTTCGAAGCCACCAACCAGAAGCAGAGCGGCAACGGCTTGTACACGGTTCCCACCGCCGACCAGCGGGCGGGCAACTTCAGCGCCTACAACACGCAGCTCTACAATCCGTTCACCGGCAACGCAGACGGATCGGGCCGCAGCCTGTTTGCGGGCGGCATGATTCCTGCTTCCATGATCAGCCCGCAGGCGCTGGCGCTGCAGAACTACTATCCCGCGCCTAATCTTCCCGGTTCGGTGAACAACTATGCGGCCACCGGCGGACCGATTCTCGACCGCTACCAGACCGACGTTAAAGTCAACTGGAACCGGACCGAGAAGCACACCATCTTCTTCAAATACGACAACATGATTGCCACGTCGGGCGGCCTCGGCATCTTCGGCGTCGCGGCCGGTCCCACACCGGATGGCGATCCCGGCACTGGCCACACGACAACCCAGGTAGCCTCCATTGGCCACACCTACACCTTCAGCCCGAATTTGGTGCTGGATGGAACGGTTGGCTATGAACGCCTGAATCAGAACGTGAAGGGAAGCGACTATGGCACCAATTACGGCACCACGCTGGGAATTCCCGGGTTGAACGGCGCGGACATTCGCGACAGCGGTTTTCCGGATGTCAGCTTCAACACCTATGCGGGCTTCGGCGTGCCTAACTGGATGCCGCTGTTCCGGACGGACGAAACCTACACCACCAGCCATAAGATGACTTACACTAAGGGTTCTCACGAAGTGAAGTTCGGCTTCGACCTGGTGCGCCACCACTTGAACCACTGGCAGCCGGAGCTGAGCGCCGGCGGTCCGCGCGGATCGTTTGACTTCAGCGGCGGCATCACGACCGACAATTCGGCCACCGCGCCCGCCGCCAACCAATACAATGCCTACGCGCAATTCCTTTTGGGACTTTCCGACAACACCCAGAAGGGCGAGCAGTATATTCTGATGACCGGCCGGGAATGGCAGCTTGCCTGGTTTGTCCAGGACCGCTGGCAGGTGAAGAAGAACCTGACCGTCACGGTGGGTTTGCGTTATGAACTCTATCCGCTGATGACGCGCAGCAACGGCTACGGCATTGAAAGCTACGACCCCACCACCAACGACGTGTTGATGGGCGGCCGCGGCAGCGTGCCGGAAGACGCCAACGTTACGGTGAGCCATAAGCTGTTCGCTCCGCGCGCCGGCATCGCCTATCGCATCAACGACAAAACCGTGCTGCGCACCGGCTACGGATTGAACTATGATCCGCTTCCTTACTCGCGTCCGTGGCGCGGATTCTATCCGCTGACCATTAATGACGATTACACTCAGCTCAACAGCTACCAGCCCGCCAACGGCGCGGGCACGCTGCAGGGCGGCATTCCGGCCATTGTCGGTCCCAACATCTCCACTGGCATCGTGCCGCTGGATCCGAACGCGGAAGAACGCGCCCCGCTGGCGGGCGAAATGAAGCGCGGCTATGTGCAGTCGTGGAACTTCACGCTGGAACGCAAACTGCCGGGTGACGTTGTCACCTCCGTCGGTTATGTCGGCCAGCACTCCACGCACCTGATGGCCGATTACGATCTGAACGCCAGCGGTCCCGGGCAGGGAATTGCGGGCGCTCCGCTCTATCAGCAGTTCGGCGACAGCAGCCAAGTTTACGATTCGTCCGGCTACCTGAGCTCCGAATACAACTCGCTGCAGGTTGCCTTCAATCGCCAGTTTTCCAAGGGGCTCCTGTTAAAGGGCGCTTACACCTGGTCGCACGCCATTGATTACACCGATGACGACGGCTGGGCGGAAATGGACTGGTACGGCGATCAGTTTTCGCGCAACCGCGCCACGGCCGGGTTCGACCGGCAGCAGGTCTTCCAGCTCGGCTGGGTTTACGAACTGCCGCTGGGCAAAGGCAAGGCGTATCTGAACGACGGCTTCATCTCCAAGATCGTGGGCGGATGGCAGTTAAGCGGCATTGAATCCTGCTACACCGGCACTCCGCTGACGGTCACGGCGAACGGCACATCGCTGAACGCGTTTGACCAAACGCAAACCGCCAACCAGGTTCTGCCCACCGTTGCATTCGTGGGCGGTGTTGGACCTGGCGCTGTTTACTACAATCCCGCCGCGTTTGCCCCGGTCACTACGGTTTCCTACGGCAACGTCGGCCGCAACACGCTGCGCGGCCCGGGCACCTGGAACACGGACATGAGCATTGTCCGCGATTTCAGCCCGATTGAGCGCTTGAAGCTGCAGTTCCGGGCAGAGTTTTACAATCTGCCGAACACTTCGCACTTCAACGCGCCCGACACCAATGTGAACGATTCGAACTTCATGCAGATTACCAGCTCGTATGGCGAGCGAAACATTCGCTTCGCCTTGCATGCTAACTTCTGAAAATGGTGTTTGAATTGAGAAAGCGGCCTGCCCTGCAGGCCGCTTTTTTTCTTTTGTGGGCGCTGAGGGGCTTTGGGCAACAAGAGGATTTGGCGGAGCAATCTCATCATGCGCGCGAATTGATGGCGGATCATCGCTATGCCGAAGCGATTCCAATCTACGAAAAATTGGTGAAGGCGGTTCCGGGGAACACCGGATTACTTTTGAATCTGGGCCTCGCGGAGGAAATGGCGGGACGTCCGGCGCGCGCCATTCCGCATCTGGAAGCGGTGCTGAAAGCGCAGCCTGACGCGGTTCCGGCTTTGATTTCGCTGTCCATGGCGCGCTTGCAACTAAACCAGGCGCGCGAGGCGATTGCGCCTTTGCGCAAGCTGCTGACGCTGGACCCGAAAAACATCAACGCGATTGGGATGCTGGCGGATGCGGAGATGAGCCAATCGATGTTTGAAGAATCGGCCGGGCATTACCGGGAGCTGACGGTGCAGGTTCCGGACGATCCGCGGGCGTGGTATGGGCTGGGGAAGGCGTATGAAGCGCTGGCGACGCGGACGTTTGAGCGGTTGAACAAGGCCGCGCCGGAATCGGCGTATGTGGCGATTCTGCTGGCGGACACGCGGCTGCAGCGCAAGCAGTTTCGCAGCGCGTTCTTTTTTTATCAGGAGGCGCAGAGGAAGCAGCCGGATTTGCCGGGATTGCATGCCGGGTTGGCGCAGGTTTATCGCGCGACCAACCATGAAGATTGGGCGGATATTGAGCGCAAGCGCGAAGAGGCGCTTTCGGCTCCGGATTGCCGCGCGGAGTTGAGCGAGTGCGATTTTCTGGGCGGGCGGTATCTGGAATCGGCCAAAACGGCCGGACCCAATGCTTCGGCGGCGGCGCTATTTTGGGCCACGCGCAGCTACAACCAACTGGCCGGGCAGGCGTTTGAGCATTTGAATCAATTGCCGGAATCGGTTCAGATTCATGCTTTGAAGGCGCAGACTTTGAGCGATCACCGGGAGAATTTGGAAGCGGCCAACGAATGGAAGGCTGCGCTGAAACTGGCGCCGGATGATGCGAAGTTAAAGCGCGAATATGCCAGCGCGCTGTTTAACGCCAAGGATTATCAAACGGCGATGCCGATTTTGCAGGGGCAGTTGGCGCAGGATTCGGATGATCCGGATTTGAACTACTTGCTGGGCGCGAGCTTGTACCGGACGGAGCAGCCGGAGAAGGCGCTGCCTTATTTGCAGGCGGTGGTGAAGCGGCATCCGGATATTTTGCCGGCCGATGCGGCGCTGGGGCTGACTTTGGTGGCGCTCAACAAGGATGCGGACGCGATTCCGTATTTGAAGAAGGCTTTGGCGCTGGATGATGATGGCAGCATGCATTACAGCCTGGCGCGCGCTTACCGGGCGACGGGAGCGACGCAAGAAGCGGCTGCGGCGATGCAGGAGTATCAGAAGATTCAGAAGCAGAATCAGGATGTGAATGAGCAGTTGGCGAAAGAGGCGGAGATTTCGGCTCCGCGTTAGCTTAGTGGCAGCAGGTTTTGGCGGCGGTGGGCGGAACGTCCATAGCCGGGCTGCGGTCGAAAAAGCCGTCGGGCTTTAGCATGAAGCCGATGGTTCCCACAGGCATGACGGGCCAGTCTTCCGGGCGCGCCATGTGGGTGTGGCCGAAGACGTACCAGACGGTGATTTCGGTGTTGTCCACGGGACGGTCGGCTTTTGTCCAGACGGGCAAGCCGTCGCCGGTTGGGTGCTGGTTGGGATACTCGCCGGCGGCGAAGCGTTCGTCGGCTTTATAAGGTGTCACCCAAAGATGATTGGCGGCAAACGAGGCGCGACGCATGACGCCGGATTCCGGGTGCGCCATGGGCGGGCTGTTTTCTCCGGGCATCAGGCGATAAGAAACCGGCTTGCCCAGGCGATTCTTTTTGTTGGGATTTTTGATGCGCCAGAAGCGGGAGGTGCTGGAATTGACGCGGCGCTGGGCCTGCTTCTCGGTGGCAAGAAGTGTTTCTTCGGCGATAAAGGCGTTGCCGTGCGGATTGTCAGCGCCCATCGGGACCGGGGCAGTGTTCACTTCATAGACTGAGTTGTTCGGCCCGTCGATAGCTGTAACCAGGCGGGCGGCGAAAATATGCTGGTGATTGGGCGCATTCAATTGCGGCGCGATTTCGACACCATACGGCGTTTCTTCGCCCGGTTTCAGCGCCGTGGTGTTGACGATGCCGGTGAGCTTCACTTCGCATTGAATGCTGCCGTCTTGATAGAAATACCAATAAAAACCGTACTCATAATTGCCGACGGTGGCGATGAAGGAGACGGACAAACGGCGCGAACGGCGCACTTCGGACTGGTTGGTGCGCCAGTCAGTGTGTTTCCACAGGATGCCGTAGTCTTCTTCGTGCAGGCAGACGGCGTGCTCCAGCATGCTGGCTTTGCCCTGGCTGTCGACCAGCGGAAAATCGAAATAATGGATGACGCCCAGGCAGTCGCAGCCGAGTTTCAGCGAATTGGCCAGCATGCCGATGCCGTATTCGCCGATGTCGAAAGCGTTTTTGCGGTAATACTGTTCGCCGGGATCGCCGTAGGGAACGACCATTTCGGAAATGGACGCGCGGTGCAGGATGGGGCGCTCGCCGGTTTCATCGGTGTAGCTGACGGCGTGCAGGACGAGGCCTTCGCGCGAGGTAAAGCCGACGCGGAATTTCCATTTTTGCCATTCGACTTGGTGGCCGGTGACTTGGAAGCTGACTCCTTCGGGCTGGATAATTTCGATGGGCTTGAGGTCTGTGCGGACGTTGGGGATGTATTCGCGCGCCCAGTTGCCGCTTTCGGGCGGCTGCGGGACATCACCGTATTCTTCGACGCGCAGCACTTCCAGCTTGTTCACATCGACGACGACCACCATGCTGTCGATGGGGTGGGCGTAGCCGTTGTCTTTTTCTTCGGCGCGGACGAAGCACAAGGTGCGCAGAAGGCGGCGGCCTAGATAATCGGGCGGTTCGGTTCCGTAGAAACCGGCGGACCAGGGATCGACCATGACGAGGTCGGGATCTTTGATGCCACGGCGTTCGAGAGCGGCCAGGAATTCGGGATTTTTGCGGACTGCCTTTTCCACTTCGAAAAATTCGTCCAGCATGATGGAGGGCTGAATTCCGGGCGGCAACGCTTTGAAGGAAATGACCGATTGCGCGGCGAGATCGACCACCGCTTCGTAGCCCAATTGCGTGGCGCGGTCCAGCAGTACAACGAACGCTTCGCGCCGGTCGAAGAGCGGTTCGTTCTTGGGCGGTTCGCGCAGGGTGATGGAAACGAACCGCACGGTGCTGCCCAGTTGTTTTTCACGGCGCAGGATATGCGCCGCTTCTTCCAGTTCCACGGAAGACAAAGAATCGAGCGGATGCCCAATGGCGCGGACAATTGGAGCGAATTCGGTCATTCCCATACTTTAGATGCTAGCCTGATCGGATGGCAAATCCCGGACTGAAAAAAGCGGTTCTTTCGCGCAATGAGACGCTGGCGCAATCGATTGCGGTGATCGCGCCGACGGCGGGCCCGCTGCTGACCATTCCGCTGGTGTTTGCCACGGCGGGTTCCGGCACCTGGCTGAGTTTCGTCTTTTCCACCGTGCTGGTTGTGCTGGTGGCGCTGAATGTGAATCAGTTCGCGCGCATCTCGGCTTCCCCAGGCTCGCTGTATTCGTATATTTCGGCGCATATGCATCCGGTGATTGGCATGGTTGCGGCGTGGGCGCTGCTGATTGCCTATATTGGGACGGCGACGGCGATTGCGGCCGGGCTGACGAATTACACCAATGTTGTGCTGAAAAGCTTGTTTGGCGTGGAGGTTTTTCCCATGCTGATTGCCGCGGTTGCCGTTGCGTTTGCTGTTTACTGCGCTTACCGGGACGTGACGATGTCGGCGCGTTTGATGCTGGGGCTGGAGGTGTTGTCCGTCGCATTGATTTCGGCGGTGGCGGTGGGTGTTCTGGCGCGGCACGGTTTTCGTCCCGACATGGAGCAACTGACGCTGAAGGGCGTGACGGCGGACAAGCTTCGCCAGGGGCTGGTGCTGGCGATTTTTTGCTTTGTGGGCTTTGAAAGCGCGACATCGCTGGGCGCGGAGGCGAAGGAGCCGCTGCGCAATATTCCGCGCGCCGTGAAGTGGAGCGGCATTCTGGCGGGGCTGTTCTTTATTTGCTGCGCTTATATGGAAGTGCTGGGCTTTCGCGGCGAGGCGGAGACGCTGGACAAGAGTTTGGCGCCGATGAATGTGCTGGCGCGGCATGCGGGCATGCCGGCGGTGATTGGGCTGCTGATTAATATGGGCGCGCTGGTGAGTTTTTTTTCGTGCTTTTTGGCCTGCATTACCGCCAGCGCGCGCGTGCTTTATTTGATGGGCCAGAAGGGGGCTTTGCATTCGCTTTTGGGGAGGGCGCACAGCGCGAACCAGACTCCGCATCGGGCGGTAGCGGTGAGCGGTTTGGCGGCTTTCCTGCCTTTGGGGGCTTTGATTTTGACGGGGACGAGTCCGTTTGATGTTTATGGGCTGCTGGGGACTTTGGCGACGTTTGGGTTTTTGACGGCGTACATGCTGGTTTGCGTGGCGGCCCCGATTTTTTTGCGGGCTGAGGGGCGATTGGGTTTTGGCGATGTTTTGATTGCGGCGGTGGCGCTGGTGGCGATGGGGGTGGTGCTGGTGGGCAGTGTGTATCCGGTTCCGGCGGCGCCTTACTCTCATTTGCCGTACATTTATTTAGGACTTTTGGCGGCGGGGCTGGGGTGGTCGGTTGTTTTGAATGGGAAGGGCGAGGGTGTTTCTGAAAAGTTGGGCGGTGAGTTGGATGTGGTGGCGGAGTGATCGTGCTACTGGGCTACCCATTGGTAGGTGCCGGCGTTTTGTATGCAGCGGTAGATGATGTGACCTGTTGTTCCGGCTGCGACCATGAACGAACGGCCCATGTATGTGGCGCTCGCTGGCGGGAGAGTGTCGACGGGCGGCGGCAGGGTGTCGATTGAGTAGCGGCTATAGAGTGTTGTGGTCAGCACTGCGGTGCTGGGAAGGTATTCGCTGGCCAGTCCGTTCAGAGTGAGGTTGTTCGCGATGATTTTGCCGGGCGGGTTGGGGTTGTCGGCCCGCCACAGGGTGAGACCGGCCGAGGGAGCAGCGGTGTTGGCGGTGAGTGTCACTCCGTTCACGAACAGGGATGTGCTGGCGCCGGCGATGGAGAAGACATTAGCCATGCAGGAGTTGCTGAACGAGTCCCAAGAGATGCTGGTGGAGTTGAGGATGACATCGCCGTCGAAGAAGCCGATGGACGGGTTGCACCCGTTGAAGACAGCATGCTCCACGCGGAGGTCGTTGATGATGACGCTGTTGCCGCCTTCAATCTGAATTTCTTCGTTGTCCCAGCCTTCGATGTCGATTGAATTCATCACCAGGCCTGAGGGCGCCTGGATAAAGATGGCGTCACCGGTTGTTGCTGGCGGGGAGTTTTCCTGCAGAATGTCGATGCGGTCAAACTGATTGGCGGGCTGGCCCACGGCGCCGGACGAGACCAGATAGATGGCATGGCTCTGCATGTTGTAGAACTTGATGTCCTGAAAATGCGTTGACCAGATAGGGCAGACGCCGCCGCCGGTGGTGAATTCGCCCAGGCCGACATTCATGTGACTGATGCTGAGCCGTTCGAACTGGCTGTTGGCATAGCCCCAACTGTTGCCGCCTTTTGCGCCCGCCGTACACTGAAATTGCAAGCCCCATTGGACGCCATTGTAAGGCGCTGTGGTGTTTGCATTGTCGAATCCGAGGTCGTGAACGTAGATTCCCGTGACGTAGGCGTTATTGCTGTCCCAAAGGAAGGCGGGCGCGGTGGGGGATGTTTGCATAATGACCGACAGTTCGCGGTTGACTCCGGCTATGGTGATGGGCCCGATGCTTATGCTGACCGGGCCATTGATTTCAATGGTGCCCTCAGGAAATTGAACGTTGTGGCAGGGAATGGACCCGCTGGCGATGCCGGTGAACATAGTATTGAGCGCGGTTGTGTTGGCGGTGCGCACTGCTGATGGCTGATCCCGGCCGACGGTTACGCCATGCGCGGTTACTGGCACGGTGCAAAGCTGACCGAAAGCGGCGATTGGCAGCAGCATCAGGAGCGCGCCGAGGAACTGAGTTGCTGGTTGGAGCTTCATGGCTTGGATTTCGCCTTCTGAAGTAGTTATCGGCGGAGGTGGGGGGTCGGCTTTAGGTGTGCGGAGCGAGGTTGAAGCAAAATAAATCCCGCCCCCGAATCTCAGTCTGGAGGCAGATATTCACTTGATCTGGCCGCGAGCAATTCGGCGCAGCGGATGGCTATGGGCGCTCGCTCAAGGTCAGTTGGAATGTTCGTGATCAGGGCGTGATAGGGATCGCATTCTGTCGGGTTGGCGGAAACATCGAGCCGAATCGGGTCGACCCAGATGCTTCGAACGTCTCCGGCGTTCAGCGAACAAAAGAATTCGCCTTGCGGCCGAATCCGCTCGATTAGCTGTTGATAGCTATCCGAGAGTGGCTGCGAAACCGACAGCCGTCATCGTCTTTACCGTTTCTACGCGGAATGAAAGCCGCTTTGTGAATTTTCCGCGTTTGCTTGTTGATGTGCTTGTCACGGATAGCCCTGACTAATACCGTTAAATTCGGGACTTCGCTCAAACTACTTTCCATCCATGGCCCAGCGTGATCTTTCGGCTATTTTATCCGCTATAACGGCGGCTTCTGTTCCATGGCCTTGAGCTGATGAGAAGTAAACATACGGCAGTCCCTGAAAAGGACAGATCAGTTCCGCTTCCTTGCCGCCGTTGGCCCATGAAATTCGGATGTCGCCGTTATTGTCGGTTGTGATATCGGAAGGTTTCAGTAGCGAGTCCATTGCCAAGAGTTCAATCAGCAATCTTAGGCAGTGCTTATAGCCATGGTAAGAAGGGCGAACCAAGCCGAACTGGTCTTCTTCCTCTTCAAAGGCCAACTCAGTCACGGCGCGGAGAATATCCACGCTCGTTGTCGATGGCGCAAGTGGTTCTGATAAGGTCAGGTGAGCCAAGTTTTTCCCGAAACTTCCTGGTGCGCCCGGAGGGGATCGAACCCCCGACCTATTGATTCGAAGTCAATCGCTCTATCCAACTGAGCTACAGGCGCACGCCATACTGATTCACTAGGCTTATTATATGTCCACCGAAAATGCCATCGAGACCGAAGTGAAAATTCCCGTCCCCCACTGGAACGAGGCGCAAGCGGCTGAGCGGTTTCAGCAACTCGGCCTGGAAGTGAGCGCGGCGCGCGTCTTTGAGGCTAACTTCGTTTTCGACACGCCGCAGCAATCGATTCGCGGGGCGCGCATGCTGCTGAGGCTGCGGCGGGTGGGCGAGAGCACCATTCTGACGTGGAAGGGTCCGGCTGCCGAAGGCCCGCATAAGAGCCGGCCCGAACTGGAAGTCCATCTGGATTCGTTTGACACCATGACGCAGATTCTGGGGTACTTGGGCTACCAGACTTCGTTCCGCTACGAAAAGTACCGCACTGAGTTTTCTTCGGGCTCGGGCGGCACCGTGACGTTTGACGAAACGCCCATCGGCAACTTTCTGGAATTGGAAGGGCCGGGTGCCTGGATTGATGAAATGGCCGGGCGGCTGGGCTTCAGCGCGAGGGATTACGTGCTGGACAGCTATGGCAAGCTTTACCTGGCGCATTGCGCCCAATTGGGCGTTCCGGCAATAAATATGCTGTTTCCGTTTACTTCTTAGAATGGAGGACGCTACCCTAGAGGAATTCAGAAATGGCAGAAACCTTAAGTGCCGACTCCATCGGAATTGAGCGCGCAAGCGCAGAGATGAATCGCGTCCGCGAAGAGATTGGGAAAGTCATTGTTGGCCAGACCGATGTGATCGAAGGCGTCTTGATTTGCCTGGTTGCCGGAGGGCATGTCCTTTTAGAAGGCGTGCCGGGGCTGGGGAAGACCACGCTGTTGCGGACGCTTTCGCGCGTTCTGGATCTGCGCTATTCGCGCATTCAGTTCACGCCCGATCTGATGCCTGGCGACATTGTCGGCAGCATGATCATGGAAAACGACGAGCATGGGCATAAGGTGTTCCGCTTTCAGCCGGGGCCCATCTTCGCCAACCTGATTCTGGCGGATGAGATTAACCGCGCCACGCCCAAGACGCAGGCGGCGCTGCTGGAAGCCATGCAGGAGCGCACCGTCACCAGCAGCACCAATACGTATGTGCTGGACCCGCCGTTCCTGGTGATGGCGACGCAGAATCCGATTGAGATGGAAGGCACCTATCCGCTGCCGGAAGCGCAGTTGGACCGTTTTCTGATGAAGATTCTGGTGACGTATCCGTCGCGCGAGGATTTGAACCGGATTGTGGAATTCACCACCAAGCGCGGCGATGTGGAATTGCAGCAGATTTTGACGCGCGCCCAGATCACCGAATTGAAAGGGATTTGCCGCCAGGTGGTGGTTGCGCCGCATGTGCAGAACTTTGCGGTGGAGCTGATTATGGCCACCCAGCCGGGCACGGCGGGCGCGCTGGAAACCACCAATAAATATGTGCGCTACGGCAGTTCGCCGCGCGGGGCGCAGGCGCTGATTGAATGCGGGCGGGTGCTGGCCGTGATGCGCGGGCGCACGCACTTGAGCATTGACGACATCACCACAGTGGCGGCCAGCGTGCTGCGCCACCGCATTATTCTGAACTTCGACGCCCACGCCGACGGCGAAGACACGGGCACGATTCTGGACAAGATCCTAAAAGGCATCAAGCACGTCAACTAGTAAAGGAGGGTTCGATGCAGAGTAGTGAGCCCCTTGTTGACCGCCACTTCCTGGAACGATTGGAACGCCTGACTCTGCGCTGGCAGAAGTCTTTTCCCGGCATTGTCGGCGGGCATAATTTGTCGCATTTCGCCGGCCCTGGGCAGGAATTTCTGGATCACCGCAACTTTCACCAGGGCGACGATTTGCGCGGCGTGAACTGGCGCGCCTACATGCGCTTTGAAAAGCTATTCATGAAGATGTTCCAGGTGGAGCCGCGCGTTCCGGTGCGCTTTTTGATTGACGTCAGCGCTTCCATGACGGTGGGGCATCGCGCGGGTGGGGTAAGCAAGTTTGATTACGCGCGCAAGCTGGCGGCGGCGCTGGTGTACGTGGGCCTGGTGCGGCTGGACAGCATCATGCTGCAGCCGTTTTCGCACAAGCTGCACGACCCGATGATGGCCAGCGGCGGCCGGCACCGCTTCAAGGGCGCGGAGCTTTACCTGCGCGGCCTGAAGGCCGGCGGCCAGACCCATTATTTCGATATGGTCCGGCAGTTTCTGGGCACTTATCCGCAGCGCGGGCTGGTGATGATTTTTTCCGATTTCCTGGACGAAGGCGACTGCCTGCGGCCGCTGCAATACATTGCCGATTTCGGGCATGAGCTGCTGCTGATGCAGATTTGGGGCGATGAAGACCGCTCGCCGTCCGAGACAGGCGAACTGGAACTGGTGGAAGCGGAAACCGGGGCGCACGTGAAGATGGCGATCGACGACGATGCGCGCGCGCAATACACGCGCGGCTTCGACGAATATCAGGCGCAGTTGAAGACGCTGGCCTTGCGCAACGGCGGGCGCTTCGCCAGCGTCTCAACAGAGATGCCCTTGGAAGATGCGGTGTTCGGTCCGATGATGGCAGTGCGGGGGTAATGCGCCAATGTTCTTTCTGAACCTCACCGCGATGGAGTTTTTTGCGCTGTTCGGCGTGCTCAGCGGGCTGATCAGCCTGCTTTACCTGCTGGACAAGAGCAAGCGCAAGAAAGTGGTTTCCACGCTGCGCTTCTGGACGCCGGCGCGCAGCGCTTCGGGCCAGCAAAGCCGCAAAAAAGTGCAAGACCCGTGGTCTTTCCTGCTGCAACTGGCGGCGCTGCTGTTCCTGCTGCTGGCGATTGCGCAACTGCAATGGGGCACGCGCGAAAGGCAGGGGCATGACCATGTGCTGATGCTGGATTCTTCCGCCTGGAGCGCGCAGCAGCAACAGGACAGCCGCGCTCCGGTGCTGGCGGAAGAGAAGCGTCTGGCGCTGCGGTACGTGAATGGCTTGCCAAAGAGTGACCGCGTGCTGGTGGCGCGCGTCAGCGGCATTGCAACGCCCGCGACTTCGTTTACCAGCGACCGCGCGCAATTGCGGAAGGCCATTGAGGAGACGGATTCAGATGATTCGGCGCTGAATCTGGATCAGGCTTTTGAATTTTCGCACCAGGCGATGAGTTGGTCGTCGGGGCGTTCGGCTGATTCCACTTACATTGGTCCCGGCCTTTCTGCGGAAGAGACTCCCACGGCGAAACAGCCCGACCAGTTGCGCGTTATTTCGGTTGCGCCGCGGCGCGATGACGTAGGCATTGCGCGTGTGGAAGTGCATCGCGATGCGCACACGGGCGGGTGGGACGCCACTATTACCGCGAAGAATCATGGCACGGCGGAAGAGACTGTGCGCGTGGAAAGCCAGTTTGGCCGCGTGAATTTTACTCCCCGATTGGTGCGCGTGGCGGCGGGCGGTGAGGCCAATACCGCCGTACATTTCACGACGACCGGCGCAGGAACGTTTCGCGTGAAGCTGATGCCGGGCGACACGCTGCCGATTGACGATGAGGCTGCGCTGGGGTTGCCGGATTCGGCGGTGTTGTCGGTGGCGGTTTTCACGGCGCGGCCGGAACTGCTGCGGCCGCTGCTGGAGGCCGACCACCGCTTAAGCGCACGCTTTTATTCGCCGGCTGTGTACACTCCGCGCCCTGGCGCCGATGTGATGATGATTGACGGCTTTGATCCGTCGCAAGCGCCGGCGCTGCCCAGCTTGTGGATTAATCCGCCGCGCGAGCATTCGCCGCTAAAGGTTCAGGACACAATTGAAAACGCCGTGGTGACGGTGTGGCATAGCGAATCCGGCGTTTCCGGCGGCATTCGCGCCAAGGAGACGCGTCTTCCGCATGCGAACGTTTTCCAGAATTTTGACGGAGACGTTCCAGTGGCCAGCGTGGCCAGCGGCCCGGTTGTTTTGGCGCGCGGGGCAGTGGGCGGGCGTCCCGCGTTGGCCGCCATCGGGTTTGATCCGCTGGCCGGCGAGCTTCGCTTTGAAGTCACCACGCCGCTGCTGGTCTCGCATTTGCTGAACTGGCTGGCGCCGGAGAGCCGGCGCGAGGCGGAATTTGTGGCCTCGCCCATTGGGCCGTCCACCATCACGCTGGATGCGAAGGAAGACACGTCGGCGCTGCGCGTGATTGACGACCGCGGGGCCAGCGTGCCCTTTACTTTGCATGGGCGCACGCTGAACCTGTTTGCCAGCCGTCCCGCCATTATCCGCGTCCTCACAGACGAACGCGAGCGCGTTTTGTCCCTGACTTTGCCCGACGTTGCCAGCTATGCATGGACGCCGAAAAATGTTTTGAATGGCCTGCCGCCCAGCGCGCGTTTTGCGCCCACCGCGACCGACCTTTGGAAGTATCTGGCGGTGGCGGGCGCGCTGTGCCTGATAGCGGAATGGTGGTTCTTTGGAAGACGACGCCGGTCTTTGTGGCGGCACGTTCCGCTGACGCTGAAAGCTTGCGGGATTGCGGCCATCGTCATTGCGCTGTTTCAGCCGCACCTGACCATGCCGGGCAGCCGGACGGCGACTGTGCTGCTGGTGGACACGTCGAAGAGCATCACGAGCCAGGATCTGGACCGGGCATCGAACCTGGTTTCTGAAATGGAGAAGAAGCGCGGCACCAACTGGCTGCGCATTGTGCCGTTTTCCGGCCACGCGCGCCAACTGGGCGAAGCGGAAGTGGCGCATGGCGTTCACCTGGTGCAAGCTTCCAACACAAGCGCGAACACGACAAATTTTGAGGCGGCTATTTCCGACAGCTTGTCCGCCATGCCCGCTGGCTACATTCCGCGCATTGTGCTGATGAGCGACGGCAACGACAACGAAGGCTCCACGGCGCGCGCCATTGCCGGTTTGCAGCAGTTGCATGTGCCGGTGGACACCATTCCGCTGACCGGGCGATCCACCGGCGGCTTGCGTTTGACTTCGGTCTCGATGCCGAAGACCGCTTATGCGGGCGAACAGATTCCGATCGATTTGCACCTGGAAGCGCCCGCCGCGATGGAGGCCAGCGTGACTCTATCGGCGGAAGGGAAACCGCTGGGCACCAGCAAGGTTTCGCTCGATGCCGGCGGCAATGATATTCGCGTGCATGCTCGGCTGAAGACGGTGGGCGCCACATCCATTGCGGGCGAGGTGAACCACCTGGGCTTTGAGCAGGCGATTACGCTGAGCCGCGCGAAGGTTTTGCTGGTGTCTGGCGATTCGGTGGAGTCGGATGCGAATTTGACGAAGGCGTTGAGTGAAGCGGGCTTCGATGTGACGCGCGTCAATGCGGCCGGGACGCTGAACGCGGATGCGGTGCAGCTTCTGGTGCTGAATAATCTGGATTTGAACGAAATCAGCGAGGCGGAAAAAGCGCGCATCGCCGAGTATGTGCGGCGCGGCGGCGGCTTGATGCTGATTGGTGGCGAGCACCAGGTTTACAAGGAAGACAAGAAGTTGGATGCGCTGGATGAAGCGCTGCCGGCCAAGCTGGCGCCTCCGAAATCTCCGGAAGGCACGGCTGTGGCGCTGATTATTGATAAGTCATCGTCCATGGAGGGCCGCAAGATTGAGCTGGCGCGTTTGTCGGCTATTGGCGTGGTGGAGCATCTGCGGCCCATCGACACCATTGGCGTTTTGATTTTCGATAACTCCTACCAGTGGGCCGTTCCCATGCGCAAGGCGGAAGACAAGGCGCTGATCAAGCGCCTGATTATCGGCATTGTGCCTGATGGCGGAACGCAAATTGCGCCCGCGCTGACGGAAGCTTACCGCAAGGTGGCTGGCACCACGGCGACTTACAAGCATATTGTTTTGATGACCGACGGCATCTCCGAAGAAGGCGACAGTTTGGAACTGGCGCGCCAGGCGGCCGATCAT